>LQAG01000024.1_pt1 | contig 98442 bp, 131 predicted proteins | sample 1535801 | NCBI WGS metagenome assembly LQAG01 (sample SAMN04331584, study PRJNA305678) | bioreactor metagenome | isolation source: bioreactor_3 inoculated with Wadden Sea sediment 1st replicate of a... | place: Germany:Bremen
GAGATTCAGGTTCATGGTGACGAGACTTCAGGGGAAGTTGAATACGTGCTGTTTCAGCACCAGGGGGAATTGTTCGTTACGGTGGGTTCAGACCAGACAGACAGGCGCCTGGAGAGACACTCGATTCCGAAATCAAAGAATATGTGCCTCAATGTCATGGCCGGCGATGCCTGGCCTTACGCGGAAGTCAAAGATCATTTTGACGAACTGGTGCTTGACTGCAACGTCACCTGCAACGGAACGGTCAAGCCATATCAGCATGACCGGGTTGCCGCATTGCTGGGTCCCGACTACTGGATCGATGTTCTGCAGCAACGGCTTGGGTCTTTGGAGGACGGTCTCGTGTTTTTTTCAGGGACCATCGGCACGGTCGAGGGGCTGGTCACGGGGAGTGCCTATGCTTTTTCATTATATGACCCGGTTCTTGATCGGCGCATCGACCACAGTTATCAATGTACGCTTCTCACCGGAGCGATAGAGGATTATTGAGATGAGTAAAAGCTGCAGGATCGCCGTCGCTCAGACGGAAATTTCTTCGGTTGTATCGGACAATCTGATGAAAGCCCGGTTCTTCACCCGCGATGCCGCGGCGACAGGGGCCGATATGATTGTCTTTCCGGAAATGTTCATGGCCCATCCGCGGCCCGGTGCGGCGCTCGCTGAACTGGCCGAGCCGCTCGACGGCCCCTTTGTCAGCAGTCTGGCTGAGTTGGCCCGAACCCACGGTATCGCAATCGCCTGCGGTTTGTGGGAAACGGTTCCCGGTGAATCGGCGAGGGCGGCCAACGTCCTTATCGTTCTTGATGCCAGCGGTAGATTGGTGGCCCGTTACAATAAGATCCACTTGTTCGACGCTTTAAGCGTCAAGGAATCTGAAAAGATGACCGGCGGCAATACCCCGCCGCCGGTCATGACTCTCAACGGGATCAAGTTAGGCCTGGCCATCTGTTACGATCTGCGTTTCCCCGAGCTGTTCCGCGATCTGGCCCGGCGGGGAGCCGATGGCGTGATTATCCCGGCCGCCTGGTACTCGGGACCACTGAAGGAGGATCACTGGTTGACTTTGCTCAGGGCCAGAGCTGTCGAAATACCTTTACACCATAGGCAGCAACCTGTGTGGGTCGACTTTGCGGCGCGATCAGCCATTTTCGATCCTTTCGGCGTTCCGTTGGCTGACGGCGGCGAAGGCGAAGGCCTGATCTCGGCGGTTCTGGATGAAAAACGTATCGCCGCTGTCAGAAGCAAACTGCCCAGCCTGGAACATGCCCGTCCCGAGCTGTTCAGGGGATGACAGATGAAAGAGCGCTGGAAAGTTCTTCTGCCGGGGATGCCGGTCACATCATCGCGGGGTGCTTTGGGGTGGTGTTCGGTCAGCTTGATCCATGACGCCGGTCGCCACATTCTGGTCGACACCGGATCTTATGGCGACCGGGCCCTGCTGCTGAAAAGCTGCAGGATGAAAAGCTCGGTCCCGGGGACATTGATGATATTTTTCTGACCCACTTTCACTACGACCATGTTCTCAATTGCGACCTATTTCCCGGGGCGGTCATTCACCTGTCGGAAACAGAGTGTCAATATGTCGTGAGTGGAGGTCACGAACGCGCCAACGATCCTTTTGTGCCGGCGGCATTTTATTCATCGGTACAGCACAGAGTGCGTTTTTTCTCGGGCGATACAGAGCTTTTCCCGGGGATGAGGACGGTTTCGCTTCCCGGCCATACTCCGGGCATGGCCGGCCTGTTGCTTGAGACTGAGGGAGTCCTCTTCGCCGGTGACGGGGTTAAAAATGCCCGGGAGTTCTGCAAGGCTGAAGCCCCGCCCGTCTTTTACAGCCTGGACGCGGCAAGGCAAAGCTACGAAAAGCCGGGAAGCTTGCACGGATTATCGTTCCGGGCATGATAATCCATTCCGCCTCCCCTTCAGGGGGCGGAAGACTACCTGACCTGCAACTGTGAGGAAATTATCTGGTCGGGTCCCCCGGGTACCGCCAAGGAGCATATCCGTCTCCCCGGCGGTTGCAAACCGTTGAAGACAGACTAAACCGGTTCACGCATGACATCTGCTAAAAAGACCATAACGGCTGCCCGGCCCTGCTTCAAGATCCTGGGCGACAGTGGCCTTACGCCGTCTACATGATCGGTTTTTGCCGGGCTTTCCCTCTATGGGAGATCTGCCGGCGGGAGAGCTGATTCGGATTGATGCCGAGCTCTCTTGCGACCTGAGCACCGGTCACACGAGTTGATTTATCTGTTCAATAGCACTGTGCCTGAATTCCGGGCTGAATTTTCTTTTTTTAGTCATAAACACTCCTTGAAGCCGCTATAGGCTATTTTGAAGTGTCCGTAGATTCGGGGTAGAACCCGTGTGTATGCGTTTACAAGAAGAGTGGGGAAACGGTTTCTTTTAATCTGTTTTTTCTCTTATGGTTTTTAGATGGCGCGTTTTGAATCTGTACCGGCAAAAGCAGTTGTTGCCATTAATCCGCGATGAAACTGATCGGAAAGCGACTCTGAGCTAACCGAGGGCCAATGCGGCGTAAACCCTGGCAGCAGCTTCTACTTCGGTCAGGCTGGTCTGTTCTTCCGCCGTATGTGCTGTCTCCAGGGAACCCGGCCCTAGAATCAGGGGTTTGCTGCCTGCCTGATAGAACAGGTTGCCGTCTGAATGTGAGCGGAAGGGAACAAATTCGAGCGGCAGGTTGAGGCGGAGATAGGTGTCGTCGAGGATTGCGCTCAGTTTGTCGTCCTGTTCAAGTTGATAGCCCGCAGCTTCAAATGCGAAATCGAATTGAAGGTCAAGGTTTTTTATTTCCCTCTGAGCTTTAAGCAGAATTTTTTCCAGTTCAGCCCGAACGGTTGCTGGTGCGGTCTCTGGAGAAAGGTGCAGATCGATCATTGTTTCACAACGGTCCGGTACAACAAAACCAGCGCGTGAGGAGCTCATTTCGCGAATTGAGTAGATTGGTTTTGCCGGGTTTGGACCAAAGAGTGGTGAGCGCTCAATATGGAGTAAAACCCTTAGCATTGATTCGATGGCATTGTGCCCCAATTCTGGTAACGAGGAGTGAATACGACGTCCCTGGGTGATCAGCGAGATTTCCATGTAACCGAAATGGTTCATTGCCGGTAGCATCGAGGTTGGCTCGCCAATGATGACCCTTTCCGGGCATCTGTCCTGTAAAAAGCGCGCGCTGCCATCACCATTTTCTTCTTCGCCGACAACGAGAAGCAGACCGAGGGCTGGGCGCTGCTCTGCAGGTAAGGTTGCCAGTGCCAGCCAGGTTTCTACCATTGCCGCGCAGCCTCCTTTCATATCAGCACTGCCAAGGCCGCGGACAACTCCCCATTCTTCGCTCGCTGCATACTCGTCAATATCCCAGGCCGCAACGGTGTCAACATGTCCGACCAGATAAAGGGACGGTTCTGCTGCCCCCATCGTCGAAATCAGGTTGTAGCGCTCATCTTCGACAACCTGTCGCTGAACCGGGATTCCAGAGGCTTGAAGCCGTTCTTCAAGGTACAGTTGGATATCTTCCTCTTTTCCGGATGGAGAGTAGATGTCTATCATTTCCATTAGCGTCTTGCGCAGACGTTCCGGATCAATAGCTTTCCAGACCTGTTCAAGATGGTCGCTCATACTCGTGCCTTTTTGCGCCTATTGCGAGACTTTGAAAGATTGAGGGTCATGTAGACATGTTGCTGTATGTTGTTGAATCCCTGTTTCTTGAAAAATGGATACCTGCTTCATTGTCGGCGTCGGTATCGATTATCATCATTCTTACTCCCTGATCGATCATCCGGGCCTTGATTTCAGTAAACAGTTTTTTTCCTGCCCCGCACTTCTGCAGGCCGGGGAGGGTTCCGATCCAGACCAGATAGCCGTATTTCCAGGCCGATTTCTGTTTTTCTACGGTTGTGCCGAGGGCAAAGCCGATAACTTTACCATCCAACTCAGCGACGATGCAGAGTTCACTGTCAGAATTAAACAGGGTGGTGATTTCATACTCGTCCCAGGTGCGATACATGCTGGAAGAATATTCGGAGGTGAATAGCAGCTCACCAATATGAAAGACTGTGGCGAGGTCATCAATGGTCATGATTCGAATAATAATATCTTCTGCGGGTAGCTCTTTGTTCATAAGTCGCCTTCACGGTGTGGGAAGGGCATTTTCTCGTAAACAGAAATAAAAAACTAGTTGAAAATAATGGTATGAACTGTGTTTTTCAGGTACTAAACAAGCCTGTAAAGACTATCCGGTCGGCATAAGAAATTTGGATGTTTATCTGGAAAACAATTAGAATGGTTTTTCAACAGCTTGATCTCAAACAAAAAGAGGCCTCATATGAGTACATCCCTTTCCCTGCTGAAGAGCATTGTCGAGCGAGCAGCCTCCGCAGCAACATCTGAAAAACAGATGTCATATATTGTTTCCACTGTACGCTCCACCATGAGGGTCAGTGTATGCAGCCTTTATATTGCATGTAGTGATGGTGGTCTGATACTGGCGGCGACTGATGGGTTGGACCCGGCTGCGGTTGGTAAAGTCAAACTTTCTGCCGGAGAGGGGTTGGTTGGTAACATCGCTCGTAACTGTCGTCCTCTCAATCTTGAGAATGCTGCCCAGCATTCAGATTATCGCTACTTTCCTGAGACGGGTGAAGAACAGTATCAGGCCATGCTGGGTGTGCCGCTTGTTCATCTGCGACAGATGATAGGGGTTCTGGTGGTTCAGGAACAACAGCAGCGACTGTTTACTTCTGACGAAGAGGCTTTTCTGGTTACTATCGCCGCGCAACTGGCGGCAACCTTCTCCCTTGAGCATGAACGTTCTCTGTTTGAATCCGAAGGTCAGGATGTATTGAAAACACAGCATGTTCTTGGCGTTAAGGGGGCTGCCGGAATCGGGATCGGTACCATTTATCTGCTGGATGGAAATGATCTCAACGAGGTCGGTAACCAAAACTGCGATGATGTCAATCTGGAAATTGATCGATTTCAAGTCGCTCTGCAGGAGTGCCGCGACGAACTGGAGCTAGGAGCTCAATCAATGGGCGAACATCTTCCGGGGGATGTTTCGTCTATTTTCTCTGTTTACAGCATGCTGCTCAACAGTCAGGAGCTCATCCGTTCAGTAGAAACCGGAATTCAGCTGGGTAATTGGGCTCCTGGTGCTTTGCGAGCTTCCATCGGTGATTATGCCACCCGCTTCGAAGGTATGGAAGATCCCTATCTGCGGTTACGGGCAGAAGATGTTCGCAATATCGGTAATAAGATCTATTCCAAACTCGCCGGAGAGGTTCAGGTGGGTGATGAAAATCGCAACCTGATTCTGACCGGTAACCTGATCAGTATTACCGACATTGCCCGTTTCAAACGGGAACAGTTGGCGGGCATTATCTGTCAATCTGGTTCAAGTTTGTCGCATACTGCAGTTCTGGCCAATGCTCTTGGGATTCCTGCTGTGATGGGAACCGGTAAAATTAAAGGCTTGCGGCAGCGAAATCTGACCATTGTCGATGGTCATCAGGGGCTTGTGATTCTGAATCCGAGTGACCTGGTTGTGAAGGAGTATCAGGAACTTGTAACCCGGGAAAGGAGCTTGGCTGAAGGGCTGGAGGAACTGAAAGATCTGCCCGCAATTACCCCGGATGGGCAACGCGTTAAGTTATATACAAATACAGGCTTGATGGCAGACATCTCCCCAGGGTTGAGGTGCGGTGCTGAAGGGATAGGGCTCTATCGTTCGGAAATCCCTTTCATGGAACATGACAACTTTCCCACTGAACAGGAACAGTTTCTGGTTTATCGTCAAGTTTTGCAGGCTTATGCTGGAAAACCAGTCACCATTCGAACGCTTGATATCGGTGGTGACAAGACCTTGCCATATTATCGTTTCAGCGAGGAGAATCCTTATCTGGGATGGCGGGGTATTCGTTTTACTTTGGATAATCGTCCGATCTTTATGACTCAGCTACGTGCTATGTTACGTGCCTCGGAGGGGCTGGATAACCTGAAGATACTGCTGCCGCTGGTCAGTCGGGTGGATGAACTTGATGCGTTTACCTCTCTGCTTGAGGATGCCTTTACACAGTTGGCCAAAGAAGGTCACCATCTCCGGAGACCGCCTGTCGGCATCATGGTCGAGGTTCCGGCTGCCGTTAATCTGCTATCTTTTTTGCCCGGCGGATCGATTTTGTTTCGATCGGCTCAAATGATCTGACCCAGTATCTTCTGGCTCTTGATCGCAATAACGCAAGGGTCTCTCATCTATTTGACAACCTGCACCCTGCCGTATTGTGCGAAATATATCGAATTGTGCAGAAATGCCTTCAGCTGGGCTTCCAGTCAGCCTTTGTGGAGAATGGCGGCAGACCCCTGGCAGTCGTACTGCTTTTGGGAATGAAAATCGAGGCTTTGAGTATGAGTGCTTACAGTCTGCCGAAAGTCAAGTGGTTGATTCGGACTCTCCCGGTGGAAATCGCCGAAAAAACGCTTCAGAAGGCTTTACAGATGGAGCATGAAAGTCAAATCAGGGAGCTGACGACACAAGTTCTCGACACACACATGCTGGGTGATCTTGTCGGCTGATTTTGAGATCGGAAAAATATATGACAAGGTCAACCTTGTGGCCGGGTTTCCGGGGCAGGATCTTGATGGTGAACCCCTCCCTTGGTGTGCTGGACAATCCCATTGCAACACCGTCCATGGCGACCTTGCAGATCGATGGTGGCAAGCGCCGGAAAATCCGGTCGGGAGATATCCTCGGTGCTCTGACCGGGGCAAATGGGATTGCGGGATCTCAGGTTGGCAAGATCAATATTTTTACCCATTGGGCCTATGTCGCGGTGACTCGTGATGCGGCCGGAGTTGCATTGAACAGGTTGAACGAAGGTAAATTGAAGGGCCGCACCACGCGAGCCCGGCAGGGCCGTCAGATTTTCAATTGATAACCTTTGCTGTTGAGGAAGTCGACAATCTGAACCATTTGCTCTACCGTTTTCAGGTCTGCGTCCATTCCCGGATGACGAACTCTGGTCGAAGTGAAGACCCCCATCCGTTTGAACAGATGCTTACGCAACGAGATCCCGACCCCGGGCTGGAATTCCCAGCGAGTCAAGGGAAGAAAATCATAAAAAAGCTGTTTGGCAGCGTCCCATTCACCGGCTCGAGCATGATTGTATAATTGCACCAACAGTTCGGCATAGACAAAGCCGGTCATGATTCCGACCGCACCCAGCTGCAGTTCTTCCAGGGCATAATTACCGCCCAGCGCGCCGAAAACTTTCAGCGGTTCGCCGACGGTCTTTTGCAGCGCCTGCATTTTCATTCCGGTCGGCGGATCTTCCAGTTTGATGTATTTGATATGCTCTGATGTTTCGAACATTTTGGTGATCAATTCAACCGACATGGTGATCCCGGTAACAGCTGGATAATCATGAATGATGCAGGGAATTTCAGCTGCTGCGGAAACTTGCTGATAGTATTCAAGAAGCGGTTTGTCTTTCTGGATACCATGGGGCCCGAGCAGTAAGGCATCGGCTCCAAGATCGCGGGCTTTTTCCGCCTGCAGTTTGGCTGGATCGGTTGCCGGTGCCCGGGTGCCGACCACAAGCTGCATATCATCGGGCATTCTCTTGCGATAAAGTTTTATGATTTCGGTACGCTCAGAATCAGTTATTTTTAGGGCCTTCACCAAGTGCCCCCATGATGGCAAGTCCGTGGACCTTTTTTTCTGCCATGCAGTCAATCAACTGTTCGATACTGGCATAATCGATCTCACCGTTATCGAAAAGGGGTGGGACAATAGGGTAGATTCCTTTAAGAGTCATGGAGATTGCTCCTGAATTGGTTCCCGATTCATTTGGAATTGTAGATGGGAACGAGAGAACATGATGAAAGATATCTCGACTTGGAGGTTTACAGTTTGTTCAGTAAATAATAAGTCTCTCTGGCCGGTTTGAGGTGTTCGATCAGTAATTTATGTAAAAGAGACAGGTCTCCCTTTTGTAGCGCCTCTATCATGGCTATATGCTCTTCCGCCATTCGCTCAATCAGCTGTGGATTGATGAAAGTATAAGAACGAATCGCATGTGACTTCATCATGTAGAGCTCAATCGCTTCAAAGAGTGCAGGATTATTAGAAGCCCTGTAAATTGCTTTGTGGAAATCGATATTTTTTCTGAAAATCACTGACAAGAGCCCTTTTTCTTTTGCATCCATATAATCCTGATGTATTGCCATCAGCTCTTCGATCATCGATTTTGATACCGGTAACGGTATCAACTCGATAGCTTTTGCCTCCAGCAGTTCTCGAACGACATAAATATCTTCAATTTCACGGGGTTCAAAATACCTGACAAAAGCTCCTTTGTTTTTTGCCCGGACAATCAGCCCCAGCTTTTCCAACTCAAACAGAACTTGACGAACAACATTGCGTTTAGCGTCGAACCTCGACATTAACTCATCTTCAACCAGCCGTTCGCGTGGTTTCAGTCGGCCTAAAGCTATATCTTCTTCTAATTGGCAAGTCAGTTGTTCGACCCGATTAATTTTTTCTTCCGATATTGACGGTTCAATTTTTTTTTACAACGGATGTCATATAGAGAGCTCCAGTGGATTAAGCAATAATTTATCATTTTTTATTCATTCTATCAGATTGGAACAATGAAGTATCTGTGTAATTATCAATAATATAATTGACAATATCTGGTTTGGCTGAAATATTGTCAAGCAGAAAGTTGCCAAAACACATTGCAAATATCCCGTCGATAGGAATTGCCATGTTAAAAAATATTCTTCAAGTTGGTCATTTCCCGGCACTTATGCAGCGTGAAATTGCTACCCGTGCAAGTGTCTGGACTGAACGGGACATTATTGTCAAGCCGGAACTTAAACAAAAAGTTCAGGGAATAATTACGCGGAGTAACGTTCCGATCAGTCAAGATCTGATACGGTCTCTTCCTGATTTACGTATTATTGCGACCTGTGGGGTCGGCTATGACCTCATACCGGTTTCCTTTGCTAGGGAGCGGGGCGTTATGGTTACGAATACTCCTGACGTTCTAAATACGGCAGTTGCCGAGCTTTGTCTCGGAATGACTATTAGCCTGATGAGGCAGATTCCAGCTTCGGATTGTTTTGTTCGCAGCTCTTTATGGTTACGGAATGCTTACCCTCTGACGACGGGACTTGCCGGTAAAAAAATCGGGATTGCGGGTATGGGAAGGGTTGGACGGGAAATTGCCCGAAGGTTTGAAGCTTTTGAAACGACCATCGCCTATTATGATCGTCAACAGCAGTGTGAGCTGGACTGGCCATTCTTTGCATCCCTTGCCGAGCTTGCAAGTTTCTCTGATGTTCTCGTTGCGGCTGTTCCCGGAGGCTTGGAGACTAGGCACATAGTTGATGCTGAAATCCTCAAGTCGCTTGGCTCTGAAGGATATTTTATTAATATCGCCCGCGGTTCTGTCGTCGATGAGAATGCTTTACTGACCGCTTTGGAGAAAGGGGACCTTGCTGGCGCCGCTTTAGATGTTTATCCCAATGAGCCGTTTGTGAATCAGCGTTTTGTTAAATTGAACAACGTATTACTTTCTCCTCATGCCGGTAGTGCCACAAAAGAAGCGCGACTGGCCATGATAGAACTTGCCATGGCTAATCTGGAAGCCTTCTTTGCAGATGCTACCTCTTTAAATCTTGTGAACGGCTAAAAATCGAAAGCGGCAGGGATATAAATAAAATAATCAACTTTTTCATCAAAATAATTATCGATAATCTTATTGACTTGGATATTTCTCCATGTTAGTTAGTTTTAAACGCTATGTCTGTTTTCCCAATGGGTTTTTAAAGCTTTCGATCTGGGCCTTTGTGGATAATTTTCAATAAAGTGTTCTTAGAACACACTTTTTGTCATCAGGGGAAGCACGGAAATTAACCATGATCTTCATGGCGAAGATCTATAACACGGGAGGTTTTTCGATGAAACAAGCAAGACGGACCATGGCGATAGTCTTGATTATCTCGGTAAGTGTCGGTTTTTGGGCGACCATTTCCATGGCAGCCAGTTATCCCAAAAACCGATCACTGTTATGCAGGGGTTCAAGCCCGGCGGTGGAAGTGACGCGCTTGCCCAACTTACCCAACCTTTTCTGGAAGAGCCGCTTGGAACAACTTTTGTCAACCAATATATCCCTGGTGCCACCGGTGCCATTGCGTGGACGAAGCTGGCAAAAACAACCCGGAACGATGGCTATACAATTTCCGTCACCAATACTCCGATGCTCATGACCAACTATATTATGAACAAGGAGATATCCTATAACATCAGCGAGTTGACCCCGATTGCCAACGTGGTTACTGACCCGGGTATTGTTGTCGTCAGTAAAGACAGCCCCTTTAAAACGGCTCAGGAATTCTTTGATGCCGCCCGTAAAAATCCGGGGAAAATTACCGTCGGTAACTCCGGTATTGGCGGCGACGATTTTTCACGACTTTAATTGTCGAAAAAGCCAGCGGGTTGAAATTCCAGATGATCCCTTTCCAGGGGGACGGGCCTTCCTGGCAGGCTGCAATGGGTGGAAAAATCGATGCCAGCTTCAATAACCTAGGCATCACATTCCCTCAGATTCAAGCCGGGAATTTGCGTCCTCTGGTTCTTTTTGCAGAGGAACGCAACCCGAACCTGCCAGACGTTCCGACTTTGAAAGAGCTTGGTTATGACGTAGTGTCAGGTTCTTCTCGCGGTTACAGCGCCCCCAAGGGGATTCCTGCCGAAGCCCGTGAAACTCTGATCAACGCATTTAAAGCCATGGGCGCCAACCAGCAGTTTCATAAAACCGCTGCAGAAAGAGCTATGACCTTGGATTTGAAGTATGGCGCAGACTATGAGGAATATTTGCAAAAACAGGAAAAAATGTTCAAGGAAATCTGGGACGAAGTGAAAGATCAGTTTGCGCACTAATTCTGTTTTTCTCCCGGTGCGGGTTTGGCCTGCACCGGGAGAAATTTCGGGAGAAACCTGAATGAAAAACTGTACCCCTATGTTGCCTTTGCAGCACTGATTGATGTTACGGCAATAGCTTTTTCATAGAAACTCTGAGTATGCCGAAAGCTGCTTACCAGATGCCGCGATTGTTGATCCTGGCTTTGGCTGTTCTGTCTACCTTGATGGTCGTGGAGCAGGTCTGGAAACTGCGCAAGGGAGAGCAAAGCAGCAAGAAAAAAGACGAACTCGAAGCCGTTATGGCCGAAGCCGCCCAAGAGGTTGAACTGACCCCGGAAGAAAAACGCAGCAGTAGAATCAGAAGAGTTTTTTCGTTGCCACGCTGACGCTTTATATCGTGACAATCAAGCCGCTGGGATACTTCATTGCGACTCCTCTGTACCTTTTCGGCACCCTGATCTATCTCAAATCGACCAAGGCGTATATTTCCATGACACTGGCTGTCGGTTTTACCATTTTGTCTATCTGCTTTTTGTACAGTTTCTGAACTTGCCGGTTCCCATGGGCCTGCTCGAGTTCGAATAAGGAGTTGCTGCCATGATTTTTGATGCTATCTTAACGGGTTTCGCTGGCGTCATGGCGCCACTTAATCTTGTTCTGATCGTTGTTGGAACGATGATCGGCCTGTTTGTCGGAGCCATGCCCGGCTTGTCCGCAACTATGGCTATTGCTCTCCTTCTTCCACTAACCTTCCCTTTGTCTCCGGCGTCGGGATTGAGCATGCTTGCATCCCTGTATATGGGGGCCATGTACGGCGGTTCTATCGCTGCGATTCTATTACGGACTCCCGGAACCCCGGCTGCCGCCGCTACCGTGCTGGACGGGTTTCCAATGGCCCAGAACGGGCAGGCGGGAAAAGCTCTCGGGGTGTCGCTGACAGCCTCGTTGATCGGCGGCGTCATCAGCAGTATTGCACTTTTGACCATCGCTCCGATCCTGGGGCAGGTCGCTTTGCAGTTCGGGCCGGTCGAGCTGTTTGCCGTGGCGGTTCTTGGCTTAACGATTATTGCTTCTTTGTCGCGCGGGTCGACGGTTCTCGGTCTGCTTTCCGGAAGTATCGGCGCTCTGCTGGCTATGGTCGGCATGGACAATATTACCGGCGTGCCGCGCTTTACCTTCGGAAACATTAATCTTTTCGGCGGTATTTCTTTTGTTGTCGCCTTGATCGGACTGTTCTCCATTCCCCAGGCCATCAGGCTGATCGAAAAGAAGGATGATCCGGGCCGCAAATCGGTTGTCAACAGCATCAGTGACAGAATGCTGCCGACCTGGACCGAGTTCAAGAGCATGATTGTCACCATGGTCCGCGGCGGTTTTATCGGTATCTTCACCGGACTGATTCCCGGGACCGGCGGCGATACGGCCTGCTGGTTCTCTTATAATGAGGCCAAACGTTTTTCCAAACATAAGGAAAAATTCGGAACCGGTCATATGGAGGGGGTAGCTGCGGCGGAATCGGCAAACAACGCCGTGGTCGGAGGGTCGTTGATTCCGACGATCTCGCTTGGAATTCCTGGAAGTTCCTCTGCGGCAGTGTTGATGGGCGGGCTGATGGTGCACGGAATTATGCCCGGACCGACCTTGATGACTGAATATGCCGATGTTACCTATACCCTGATCTGGGCCATTATGTTGTCGAATATCGTCATGTTCGTTGTCGGTCTGATGATGACACGAATGAGTATTTATGTGACTAAGGTCAAAGACACCATTATGGCACCTATGATTATCGTTATGTGTGTCATCGGCTCGTTTTCCATCAACAATAATATTTTCGACGTCATGCTCATGCTGTGTTTCGGTCTGCTCGGGTATGCCATGGATAAACTCAAAATTCCGGCTGCGCCCATGGTTGTCGGTCTGATACTGGGTAATCTTCTCAACGTCAGTCTGCATCAGTCGCTGTTGATCAGCGGCGGAAGCTGGATGATTTTCATGCAGAGTCCGATTGCTGCAACATTGCTGATTATTGCGCTGATTTCGATTTTGCAATGTACGCCATTTTCTTCCTGGATTCCGCGATTATGTAAATTCCGTCCGAACCGTCAGAAAGCCACGGATGTCAACGAATAATATTTAGAAAAATCTTTGTATTTAAGCGTTGCAGGGAAGATTTTGACAATAATCTTAAAGAGTTAGGGATTAAACATGCACCATGTCCAACTAGAGGGGTCCCAAGAAAACTATATCCTGGGCAAAGTTGTTTGTATCGGGAGGAATTATTTTGACCATATTGCTGAACTGGGAAACGAAGTCCCTGATCAGCCGGTTCTGTTCATCAAACCGTCAACCAGTATTATCTGCAATGGCGATAAAATCAGAATTCCTCAAAGCTCTTTCGACTGTCACCATGAGCTTGAGCTGGCAGTTCTGATAGGTAAGCAGGCCAGCAAAGTCACTGAAGCAGAGCCATGGCGTGTGTTGCCGGTTACGGTATCGGTATCGATTTGACTCTGCGCGACATCCAGAGCAGACAGAAGGAAAAGGCTCCCTGGGAGATCGCCAAGGGTTTTGACACCTCGTGTCCTTTATCGAATTTTGTTGCCGCTGGAAAAATCGGCGATCCGCACAGTTTGCGGATGAGACTCGAAGTCAACGGAGAGATCCGTCAGGATGGAATGACGTCCCCTGATGATGCGCAAGATTCCCGAAATCATAGCTGAAGCGTCGCAATTTTTTACTTTGCTTCCCGGCGATGTTGTCCTGACCGGAACACCCCAAGGGGTCGGCGCAATTAAAAGCGGCGATGTCATTCGTGCAGAGATCGAGCAAATCGGTGAATTAAACCTGTCGGTTGCCTGATGGAGCGGTCAATGAGAATTGCAATAAGGAGGACCTGTGAGGATTGCAACGATAAAATGTAGGGCGTGGAGACCGCGGTCATTGTCCAGAATGATTTTGTCATCAGGTTTGACAGTTTGAACAAAAAGCTCAGCAAAAATTGGCCGACCGATGTCCTTTCCATTCTGCAGCAAAACAGTCTGGATGAGATCAACGATTGGTATCGCAATGGCGGCAAAGATAAAATCATGACGCTGACCGGGGAGACGATTCCGCTTGAACAGGCCGAGTTCGGGCCGCTCTACCGCAATCCGCGTAAAATCTTCGGAATCGGCCTTAATTATGTCGACCATGCCGCTGATTTGGCGGAAAAGGCTCCAAGTGGAATCCCCGCCAGTTTTTTTAAACCGGATACCACTATTATCGGGCCGGACGATACGATCAAGATTCCATTACAGTCGGACGGTACGACTGCCGAAGCCGAACTGGGCGTTATTTTCGGCAAAGAATGTCTCGATGTCGAACGCGAGGACTGGCTGAGCGTCGTTGCCGGTTTTACCACCATTATCGATATGACGGCCGAGGACATCCTGCGCAAGAACCCCCGCTATCTGACCGTTTCAAAAAGCTTCGAAAGCTTTTTCAGCTTCGGACCGCAATTGGTCACCAAAGACGAGATTCAGGATGTCATGAAGCTCAAGGTCGCCACGATTCACAACGGCAAGGTTCATGCTGAGAATGTTGTTTCCAACATGACCTTTCCGCCGGACTTTCTCGTTTCTTACCACAGCAAGGTGATGAAGATGTATCCCGGGGACATTATCTCGACCGGAACGCCACGCGCTGTTCACATTCGGCATGGCGACAGGGTCGCTTGTCGAATCGACGGTTTTGCCCTGCTTGAATGCCCGGTTATCGACAAGAAGGTCGGACACTAACGATCTTTTCCAACAACAAGGAGAAAAAACATGAATTTAGGATTGAAAGATAAAGGCGTCATCGTCATGGCATCCAGCTCGGGGCTCGGCAAGGCGATCGCAGCCGAGTTTGCCCGGGAGCAGGCCAGGGTGATGTTGTTCAGTCCTTTCGAGGACCAGCTGAAGGAGGCTCAGGCCGATATCGAAGCCGAAACGGGGTCCGCTCCGGAAATTTTCGTCGGCGACATCACCAAAGCCGAAGACATCAAGATGCTGGTCGCTACCACCGTGGAGACCTTCGGAAGCGTCTACGCCCTGATCAACAACACGGGGGGACCGCCGGCCGGAGTTTTGACAGCTTCGACGACGAGGCCTGGCAGAAAGCCTACGAACTGACCCTGCTTTCCTATATCCGTGCCGTCCGCGAGGTGTTGCCGCACATGCGCAAGGCGGGGGGAGGGCGCATCCTGTGCTCGACCTCGTCGTCGGTCAAGGCGGTTCTCGACAACCTGATCCTGTCCAACACCTTTCGCAGCGGCGTCGTCGGTCTGGCCAAGACCCTGTCTCAGGAGCTGGGCAAGGACGGTATCCTGGTCAATGTCATCGCCCCGGGCCGTATCGGGACCGCCCGTATCGACCAGCTCGACAAGATTCGTGCTGACAAGGCGGGGACTTCGGTCGAAGAACTGCAGAAAAACACGTTCAAGACGATTCCTCTGGGGCGTTACGGCGAGCCTGCCGAGTACGGCAAGCTGTCGGCGTTCCTCTGCTCCGAAGCCAATACCTACATTACCGGTCAGACCGTGCTGGTGGACGGCGGCCTGGTCAAGGCTCTCTAGAGGGAGCCCCGTTTTTTGGGGATCCCTTGCAGGTTCGTTCTTTCGTCGCGGGTGACCGGGATTCCCGGTCACCCACAGCGAAGATCACTGGAACGACCATCACTCCGACGAGGAGGAACCATGACTGTCAAGCGTGGCGACATTAACACTATTACCGAAGCCTACTATTCCGGACTGATGAGTTCCTGTGGATTCAGGCGAAAGGATATCGATAAACCGATTATCGGCATCGTTAATTCGTGGACCGATGTCAATCCTGGACATGAGCCCCTGGCCAAGTTGGCCGGGCATGTTCGGGAAGGGATCTGGGCCAATGGTGGAGCTCCTGCCGAGTTCAATGTGCCGGCTCCCTGTGACGGTATGGCGCAAGGGCCGGGCATGCACTATGTCCTGGTTCAGCGGGATCTGATTGCGTCTTCCATCGAGTCGATGGTCAAGGCCCACGGCTTTGACGGCCTGGTCTTTCTGTGCTCCTGCGACAAGATTGTCCCCGGCATGTTGATGGCCGCAGCTCACCTCAACCTGCCGACCCTGTTTCTGACCGCGGGCGCCATGCAACCCTACAAGGAGCAGGGCAAGGTTTATGTCACCTGCGACCTCAAGGAGGCCATGGGCAAACACCGTGTCGGAGAGATTGACGATACGACCATGGAACGCTGGATCAGCGGCATGTGCAGTTCTTCCGGCACCTGTTCCATGTTCGGTACCGCCAACACCATGGGGTCTTTTCTGGAAAGCACCGGAATTGCCCCGCTGCGTTCATCGACCATGTTGTTCAGCTCCTCAGCCAAGGTCTGGCAGGCCCGCAATGTTGGCGAACGGATCGTCGACCTGGTCAGGGAGAAGAAGAATTTTCGCGACTACTTCACCGACGCCAATCTGCAGAACGGCATAAAATATATCTCGGCAACCGGCGGCTCGACCAACGCGGTTCTTCACCTGATCGCCGTTGCCAGGACTCTGGAGACGGAATTACCGCTGCGGAAATTTGACGACATCCAGGCTTCGGTTCCGGTCGTTGCCAAGTTCAAGCCGTCATCGCAGTACAATATCAACGATTACGATGAAGCCGGGGGGGTGGCGGCGGTTCTGAAGACCATTCGGGACCATCTTGACCTTGACGTGGAGATGGCTTTCTACGGAACCCGCCTGGCCGGGCTGGTTGACGGCGTCAAGGGACCGATCAACCGCGAGATCATCCGGGATCTGGACAACCCTTTGGCCGAAGCAGGCTGTTTCTCCATTCTTTTCGGGAATCTGGCGCCGTTTGGAGCGGTCGTGAAGAAGACCGGCGTGGATCCGAAAATGTATCGCCACAAAGGGCCGGCTGTGGTCTTCAACTCCGAAGAGGAGGTTCGCGATTTCATGCTGACCAAAAAGATCGATCCGGGTTCGGTTCTGGTAATTAAGTACGAAGGACCGAAAGGCGGTCCGGGAATGCGGGAGATGTCGATACCCGCAGCCATGCTGGTCGGCATGGGGTTGCACACCTCGGTCGCGATGATCACCGACGGCCGTTATTCCGGCGCGTCAAAAGGACCTTGTGTCGGGCACATCGCTCCCGAAGCCTGGGACGGCGGCCCGCTTGCCGCGGTTGAGAACGGCGATATCGTTGAAATCGACCTGGATGGCAACAGCCTGACTCTGCATGTGCCGGAGGATGAAATAGCGGCGCGCCTGGCCAAGGTCGTCAAACCGCAACGTGACGTCAGGGGAACCCTGCAAGCTTATCGTAACGGTGTGGCCGGTTCCGACCAGGGAGCCGTCTGGCTGTTCTGATCGGGCGTCAAACGAATACAGGGAGCCATGCGAGTGTTTTTGTCCGGCCCGGCTGCCCCACAGGGAAATACGTCATGAGCATATTCAACAATTTACTCGACCCGGTTCCGATGCCCCGGCTCGTCAGGGCCAGGCAAACCTATCCGCGTCCTCTCTGCTCTGACCCGGAAGGGGTCTTGCTCCGCAAATTGCACGATGGCGGGGTCCTGCGGCAGATCAAAATCGGGAATGTCGATCGCCATTACGTGGGGAGCCGGGGAATCACCAACCAGCCTTTACTGGTACGAGCGCTGGTCGGAGAATTGAAAAAACGGGGGGCTTATCCTTTTGTCATCCCGGCCATGGGGTCGCATGGTGGAGCCACTGCGGCCGGACAACAGACGATGCTCGAAGGGATGGGGATCACCGAGCACTATATCGGTGCCCCTATTCGAGCAACCATGGACACGGTCATTCTTGGGGAGGCCGCTTCCGGTCTGCCGGCCCAGATTGACAGATACGCCTATGAAGCCGACGGCGTCATCATCGTGAATCGGATCAAGCCGCACAGTTCTTTCCGTGGCTGTTTTGAAAGCGGGTTGGCGAAAATGATCACCATCGGCCTGGGAAAACAGCGAGGCGCCGAGGCTTGCCATCGGCTCGGGTTTGGCAAGATGGCCGAAAATATTCCCCTGATTGCCGGCAAGGTCATTGCCGAAGCCAATATCCTGTTCGCCGTCGGTCTTATTGAGAATGCCTACCATGAAACCGCCCGCATCGAGGTTATCCCGACCACGGAGATTCTGCAGCGCGAACCTGTGTTGCTGGAAGAGGCCAAGGGGCTCTGTGCTCGATTGGCTTTTGACCGGCTGGATGTCCTGATCATGGATGAAATTGGTAAAGACATCAGCGGCACCGGTTTCGATACCAATATCGTCGGTCGTTACCACACCGAATTTATCAGCGGAGGACCGCAGATTACACGGATTGCCGTGCTTGATATTACCGAGCGCAGCCACGGCAACGGCAACGGCCTGGGGATTGTTGATTTCACCACACGGCGAGCGTACGAAAAGTTTAGGTTTGAAACAACCTATCCGAATGCGTTGACTTCGACGGTTCCGCTCAGTGTCAAGATTCCGATGGTCTTGGAGAGTGATCGCCATGCCATACAGGCGGCCATTCGCACCTGTAACGTTTTTGACCAGAATCGGGTACGTCTCATGCGGATTAAAAACACCATTGAGATGGATGAGGTCGAAATTTCTACAAGCCTGCTCAAGGAGGTGCAGGGGAATTCAGCTATTGAGGTTAGCTCTGAGCCATACGAGTTGCCGTTCGATAATAATGGTAATCTGCTTTAACGCTGTCCGCGAGGGAAAAGTCCCGAACGGACATTTAAAAGACATGAGGTCTTAAATAGGAGGATTTTTCCATGGGGAAAACGTTGCGTTCCATGGTCCTGAGCCCGGAAGACACGGTTGCCGTTCTGCTGGAAAAAGGATCCCGCGGTGACAGTGTCACCGTTAATGGTCAAGAAATCGTGCTACAGGAAGATATCGATTTCGCTCATAAGGTACTGATTAAAGATTCTATTAAGAACGCTCCAGTCATCAAATATGGAATTCAGATCGGCTACATGCTGTCGGATTCTACCAAGGGTATCTGGATTCATGGTCATAACATGGGTTGTGACCGGGGCAAGAAAAGAAGGGAACAGGTGACATGAAATTTAAAGGTTATCGCCGCGCCGACGGCCGGGTCGGGATCAGGAACCATATTGCCATTATTCCTTCAGTGTTTTGCGCCAATAATGTCGCCGAACGCATTGCCCGAACCGTGCCCGGAACCGTTGCTTTGCGCCACCCTGTTGGTTGCTCTCAGGTCGGTTACGATCTCGAGTTGACCGCCCGTACCCTGTCCGCCATGGGAACTCATCCCAATGTCGCTGCTGTGCTTGTTGTCGGGCTTGGCTGCGAGCGCTTCCAGCCGACCGAGCTGTACGACGCCGTCAAAAAGAGCGGTCGGCCGGTTGAGATGCTGGTTATCCAGGAGGAGGGCGGCTCTTCGAAAACGATCGCCAGGGGAGTCGAGATCGTTAAGGATTTTTTGGAGCAGGAAAAAAAACGCCCCCGGGTTGAATGCGATATCTCCGAATTGACAGTTGCCCTTAAATGCGGTGGAACGGATGCGACCAGCGGCCTGGCCGCCAATCCGGTAGTTGGGGCCATGTCCGATCTGCTGGTTAAAAACGGCGGCAGCAGCATTCTTTCGGAGCTTAACGAGCTGATCGGCACCGAAGATATGCTGGCCGGCCGGGCGGTCAGCAAAGAGGTTTCCGACAGGATTTACGCAGCCGTTTACGGCATCGAAGACAAGTTGCGGACGGGCTGCGACGAACGCTACGCAGGTCGTAACGAACTGATTTCCCCCGGAAATTACGACGGCGGGGTCAGCAACATTGTAGAAAAAGCGTTGGGAGGGGTTTACAAAGGTGGAAAATCACCGGTTGTCGATGTCCTCGAATACGCCGTTCCTCCCAGTGTGGACCAGAAAGGCCTGTTCCTGATGAATTACGAAAGCCACGACGGAGAGGTCGTCACCGGAATGATCGGCTGTGGGGCTCAACTGGTGGCATTTACTTCGGGGCGGGACCCGGCCGGCTTTCCCCTTGCTCCGGTCATCAAGCTGACCGGTAACAGTTTCATGTTTGAAAAAATGAACGAAAATTTTGATTTCGACACCGGTGGTATCATCAGCGGAGAAGCCACGATTGAACAACTGGGAGAAGACCTTTTCAAGCTGGTTGCAGACGTTGCCTCTGGCCATATGACCGCCGCTGAGAAATTGGATTCATACGAACTTTTCTGTATAGCCCGAGCTTTGGGAGGGCATAATAATTCTCTGACATAACAACACAGTTGGCTCAGGAACCAGGAAAGACCTTTTCAAATGGAATGTCTTCACGACAATTTTCGTTAACGGATACGAACTCTGTCAGGAAGTAAACTCATCTATTAGAATGGTACTCAGATCGCTTTGCCGGAATCAGTGTTGATGTGCCTTATCGCAATCATTGGTTAATCTGGTGAAGCGGTCTGCAGCATTCTTTGCGTGGCAGGAAACACAGGCCGTGTTCATCTTATAGAAGTAAAAATTGACGCCGTCCGCATTTTCATTTCCACCGCATGAGCCAGCATTCCCGCTGACTTGTGAAAATCCATATCCATTGCAACGAATTGTTGTGGAAGTACCTGATTCAATTCCTCTTTCTGTGTATCCGCCAGTGTCTGTTCAAGGATGAAGATTGCTTTGATCTTCTGTCCGATGGCGGCTATCTTGTCTCACTCTCCAGCAGCAATAGCAGGAACCATATCCATCCTCCCTCAAGGTTCAGGAGCTCTACTCCATCGGAGTGCCGTCGGAAACACGATTTCAACAGTGACCGCTTCTTACCTTTTCTTGCATTGTCACCTGTCCTTCTGGGGGCTAAGGTCAGCTCATATCCTGCACAGTCTCCCCCGGCAATAGGGTGTCCCTCTTTCTAATAAAGTCAATTAACGCTGAATTAACGCGGCGATGATAAATTTATAAAAATGAGAAATATCTCATCAATTCAGGGCTGCATCAGATCTGTTTTTGTCATCAGGAGGGGGGAATCCGTTGGAATTGATGAGCTAAACCCTTTCATGTGAGCTGGCTGTATGGCTGGACAGTAACAACTTACAACGGTTGTGGAGGAGAGTAGATGATGAAACACAGACAAGTGGTTTGCAAGTTCATGCTTCTATTTATGGCGCTGATCGTTGCAATTTTTGCAAGCGGGGGTGATTGTCAGGCTGGAAAGTCTCCGCCTTATGAAGCGTTGTCTCAGGATGGCTCGACTGTGGTCGGTTATGCACGAGATGAGGATGGTCACAGTTATCCGATCAGACTGAATAATGGCACAACGACGGACTTGGGCACTCTTGGCGGCGATGACGCTACGCCAATGCCGTATCGGCAGATGGTTCGGTCGTCGTTGGGCTGGCTGATAGTGCCGACGGCAGCAGGCATGCCTTTCGTTGGATCGCTGGTAACATGACCGATCTTGGAACCCTGGGTGGCAACTTCAGTTACGCCAATGCCGTGTCGGCTGACGGTTCGGTTGTCGTTGGGGGGCAGAATATACGGACGGTAACGCCCATGCTTTTCGTTGGGTCGCCGGTGGCATGACCGATCTTGGAACCTTGGGTGGTCCTCATAGTTATGCCAGAATGGTGTCAGATGATGGCTCGGTCGTTGCCGGGGTGTCCAGTACCGCTGGTGGTGACAGTCATGCCTTTCGCTGGGTCGCTGATAGCATGACCGACCTGGGGACCTGGGCGGACGCTATAGTTATGCTAAGGCAATGTCGGCTGACGGTGCAACGATCGTCGGGAATTCTGTAAATGCCGATGGCAACGGACATGCCTTTCGTTGGTTCGCTGACAACATGACCGACCTGGGGACCTTGGGGGGAGCTACAGCTCTGCCACTGCAGTGTCGGCCGATGGTGCCGTTATCGTTGGAGGTGCCGAAAATAATGACGGCAATACCCATGCCTTTCGTTGGCTTGCTGGCAGTATGACCGACCTGGGGACCCTGGGTGGAAGCTTCAGTTACGCCAATGCGGTTTCTGCGGACGGCACTACGGTTGTAGGTGAGGCAGAGACAAAAACAGGTCAGCAGGCTTTTCGTTGGGATCAAAAAAAGTGGTATGCAGACAGTGCATGAATGGCTCGGTGATGATGTTTCCCTTCAGGGGTGGGAGCTTTACGAGGCTAGCGGTGTCTCTGCCGATGGTTCGGTTCTGATCGGCAGTGGTCGTGATCCCGACGATAACTATGTTGGTTGGATGGCCCGCAGTGGCGCGTTGATTGATCCGCTGCAATGGTTGAACACGGTTTCGGGTGCCCGTCAGATTTTCCACACCGGGACCCAACTGAGTTCTCTTGCTCTGTACGGTGCCCACCACCGCCCGCTGATGAGTTATGATCAGATCGGAGAAGGATTGGGCTTCTGGGTGACAGGTGATCTGGGGCGCTTTGAAGACAATCAGGATCTCACCTCAGTCTCAGCCGAAATCGGCCTGTACAATGATTATGCTGATGATCGGGTGCGTGCCGGCTTGGGCCTTGGTTACTCCGGGCAAAGACAGGACCTTCCTCTATCCGGTTGTTCTGATCTGGATGGTGGTTATCTGATTGGTGAGATAGACTGGCGCACGGCCCCGAAGGGACCTGATCGCCTCTGTCACGGCAATATACGGTCTGTGGGACGCCGATGTTAAGCGCAGTTATCTCAACGGAGCGGATCTGGACCGTTCGGCTGGTTCTACCGATGTGCAAAGCGCCGCTATCCGGCTGAAGATCGATTGGCAGGATGCCGTCCGCCTTGGTCCGGTGCGTTTCGATCCATATGCAGGCCTGTCCCTTACTCACACCAGCGTCGATGGTTATACTGAAACGAGCGGCAATGTGCCTGCTCAGTTCGATAAGCAAACGCACGATGCGCAGGAGCTGCGCCTCGGATTGGTCGGAGTCATGGCGGTCAACGAAGCGACGCGATTGCGCCTGACCATCGAAGGGGTTCGGCGCTTTGACGACAGTGGTCCGGCCTTGACCGGTCAGGATGTGGGTGGCTTCGGGATCAGCTTTGATCTGCCCGGTGACGACATAGAGCGATCCTGGGTCCGGGGAGGAGTTGAAGTCGATTATACGACGAGTACCAGCTCAATGATCTCCATGAGCCTGAATAGTACCGGCCGAGGCCAGGACCCCAGCGTCTCGGGAGCTGTCAGCTATCGTAAGAAGTTCTGATTATGTCTCTATATATTATTATTTACAGTCAATTTTTTGAAGTGTTTATAGGTGTCAGTGTTTTAATTTAGTGAAATATTAAGAGACTCAAAATCATTTTTGCGCGAAAAACCTCGGCCTTTTTAAGATGGGCCGAGGTTTTTGTCTATTTGGCTTTTGTCTCGGGCTGGTGGGAGGTCATCTATCTACAATATTGAAGAGTGACAATTTATGCTTAACGGGTTCGGACTTTTCTCAAAGCACTGTTTGCAATCGAAAGCTTATCGTTTTATTGTTGCAGGCCATTTTTAGGAGGCGGTTGCAACTTGGCGTTGGGCGGCAGGGGAAAAAAAGACCAGGTTTGTTTTCGCTTTTCGAAAATATGATTGATCAATTTTGCCTAGCCAAACAGGACACCCATTGTGAGTCAAACCGATTTTTCTTCTCTGAACCTCCATGCCGATCTGCTAACAAACCTGACTTCCGTCGGCTACGAAACAATGACTCCGATCCAGGCTAAAAGTCTGCCGCATATTTGGCGGGCAGGATGTGATCGGCCAGGGTAAGACCGGCTCAGGTAAACGGCGGCTTTTGGACTCGGCTTGTTGGAAAAGTTGAAAGTGAAGAATTTTCGGGTTCAGTCGCTGGTGTTGTGTCCGACCCGGGAACTGGCCGATCAGGTCGCCCAGGAAATCCGTAAACTGGCACGTATAATTCATAATATTAAAGTCCTGACCCTTTGCGGAGGCGTTCCGTTTGGACCACAACTCGGTTCGTTGGAACATGGAGCGCACATTATTGTCGGGACCCCAGGGAGGGTTGATGAACATGTTCGCAGAGGTTCGTTGCAGCTGAAACACCTGAGTATGCTGGTCCTTGATGAAGCGGATCGTATGCTGGATATGGGTTTTCAGGAGGAGTTGGATGCCATTATCGATCAGACTCCGATTACGCGCCAGACCCTGTTGTTCAGCGCTACTTTTCCGGCACAGATTGAATCGATAGCCGCGCGGGTTATGATCGATCCCGTGATGGTTCAGGTTGAAGCCACCCATGCCGGTAGCATCATTTGCCAGCATTTTTACCCGGTTGGTGATGATATGGATCAGCGTCAGACCGCCTTGAGACTGTTGCTGTGCCACCACAGCCCGGAATCGGCAGTGGTGTTCTGTAATACCAAGCGGGACACACAGGATGTTGCGGATTATCTCAGGGAGCATGGGTTCTGTGCCTTGGCCTTGCATGGCGACCTAGAACAGCGCGAACGCGATCAATCTTTGGTCCGCTTTGCCAATAAAAGTGTGTCGATTCTGGTCGCTACCGATGTCGCCGCCCGCGGTCTGGATATTGAGGCTCTTGACATGGTGGTCAACTACCACATCGCCCGTGAAGCTGAGGTTCATGTTCACCGCATCGGCCGAACCGGACGAGCGGGGAGTCAAGGGCTCGCCTGTTCGCTCTACAGTGAAAAGGAACGTTTCAAGGTCAACCGTCTGGCCGGGTTTCTGGGGCAGGATCTTGATGGTGAGCCCTTACCTCCCTTGGTGTGCTGGACAATCCCATTGCAACACCGTCCATGACGACCTTGCAGATCGATGGTGGCAAGCGCCGGAAAATCCGTCCGGGAGATATCCTCGGTGCTCTGACCGGTGCAAACGGGATCGCCGGATCTCAGGTTGGCAAGATCAATATTTTTACCCATTGGGCCTATGTCGCCGTGACTCGTGATGCGGCCGGAGTTGCGTTGAACAGGTTGAACGAAGGTAAATTGAAGGGCCGCACCGTGCGAGCCCGGCGGATCAGAGGGTAAAGTTCAGTTCTTAAAGGCCTCTCGGATCAATTCTTCCTGGCCGAGTGCATTCAGGGCCTGGCATGCCGAAGCGCGCACGCAATCCTCTGGATGGGACAGCATTTCCCGCAGCCATTCGAGTGATTTCGGGGTCAGGGCGACCAGCGCTGTTGTCGCTCTGGCGCGGATGCGCCAGCTTGAATCCTGGATCAGCGGGACGAGAAGACGGATCGCTGCCGTATCCTGACTGCGCTGGATGCGAGAGATGATGCTCAAGCGGACCTCTTCGTTCGGCTCGGAATCCAGGATCGTCGCCCAGTCGAGTCGAGTCGTGCCTGAGTTGATTGCAACGGCCCGAATGGCTGGATCTTCGTGTCGGCAAAGAGGATCGATGATGTCACGATCGTCATCCCGTGGCGGAAGTTGCTGCAGGCACTTCAGCGCCCACAGAAGGACTTCTCCCGTGGCGGTCCTGATAATCGCGCGAACCCTTTCCCCTCTTCCTTGCATGGCTGTTTCGACGATTCACGCAAATCTTAATCAGAACCGATCGGTAACAGTGCCAGAACGGCATCAGGGTGATGTGCCCGCAGGAGAGATTTCCTGCAGCAGCTTGAACGCTGACAACGAGTAAGGACCTTGCAGTTCGGCAATCCAGCTATCCACCGTTTGTGAATTGACGGGAGGGGCTGCTCCCTTATGATCCGAAAGCATGGCAATGCGGATAGCGAGTTCCGGGATGAGGTTGCCGCAATCCGCTAACAGGTTGGCTGCCGCGCGGGTTTTTGTTTGCTGTCCCCCCGCCTGCAGGACGGGAGCCAGAAATCTGACCCGCTCCTGCCGGGGCAGCTTGGCGATTTCTTTGGCCGTCAACAGGATAACACGCGAATCATCTGTTGCCAGGAATTCCTTTTGGGCGAATTCCATGCCCCGCGAATCCCGCAGTTGAAACAGGGCGAAAACGTAACCGGACTTGAGATTCCGGCTCTGGGGGTGATCGCACAGGTGAACCAGCTCAGCAAACAGATCAAGACCGTTTTCCCGACAGATTGAAACTGCCTTGTCAGGTTGTCTGACAATGGTTTTGATCGTTGCTGCGCAGATGGAGAGGTTGTCATTGTGCAGTGCTCCCAGCAGGTCGGCGGCCGTTTTTATTGTGATCTGTTCTGACATGTGATTCCCTTGCCCCTTTTCAGATGAATTTGACCTCAACAGATGATGGAGGGTGTCCCCACTCGTTGTCCGGGTCCTGCCCCGGTTGACCGATAACGTTGCTCATCTCCGATTTAAAGCTGCCCAGGCCGAGATCGAAGTCAAATTTTTCCTCGAGCGTCTGGACCAGATTGAAATTCTTTTCTCCATGCAATGACGGCAGCAGGCAGAAGATTTTGGCAAAACTCATTTTGGCCCAGATTCCGACAGCGACATCCATAAGTTCGAGGGTCTGCTCAAAACGGATGCCGATTCTTTCGACCGAGGGGATGTCGAGGCGTCCACTCGGGTCGGTTCCGGTAACGGTGGAACCGTCAAACGTCAGAGATTCGAAGATAACGTCATCTGCGATAAGTTCAGTCATTTTGACCCGCAGGGGAAAGACCAGGTCGATCTCAGGTCCTATGGACAGCGACACGCCGGCTTCTTCCTCCAGTGAAATCATCGCCTCTCCAATGGTTGTTAAAAACGTCACGGCTGCGGCAACTGCGGGAGTAAAGACATTGCTGCCAACATCGATGCCAACTTCGGCGATCTGCCGGGCAAGATAGATAAAGTCCCATTTCATGGGGATTTTAATATCCAGAAAACCCCGTTCGGTTGGGTCATGCTCTCCTGGTGGTAGTCCTGCATATGGTCGAGCAGACCTTGGGGCATAAGGGCGATCAATTTTTTAAAGGCGGGGATTTTGGTTCGCAGATCCCAGATCAGATCGAGCCCCATCGGAATAACATCGAAGTTAAAATTATGACTTTTGTTCATCAGGTCATGCCAATGTCCGCTCACCCAATGCGGGTGCCTCCAGGATCCGCCGGGGTGGCCTGGAATCCATTGGTCTAGCGTTAAAGACAGGTTGATATTAATCAGCAGGCCGAAGAACGCTCCCCCCATAACCGTATTATTGCCAATGCTCAGAACCATGGAGCTGTCTGTTATCGTACCTTCTTCAACAGTAATACTGGATGTCCAGGAAGGCAGGGCGAGTCCAGCGGTCCAGTTCCAGGACAGTCTGGCCTCGGCTTTATTCAGTCCAAGCTTTTTGCTGGTGTCAAACAGGACTCCGGATTCACCGACGGTTGTTTTTCGGCATTGAGACCTTGAGGGCCGTAATAGGACAGACTGTACTCCAGACTGACGGGGTCGCTGGTTCCGATAAACGTTTTTTCAATGGTTTGCGTGGCCATACTGTATCCCTCTTGTCAACTCGGCAGGCCGAGAACCAGTGATGAGGTTCCATCTGCAAAAGAGCAGAAGAAAACCAGACGGTTTTGGTTATCGACATGTTTTGTGGTTGTACCGAACAGGATCTGCTCAACCGGGGCGCCGCCATCGGACAGGATGTCGCCACTGCTCAGCAGGGGGATATGCTCAATACCGTCATAAACAAAGAGCGTCATTGCCGCCTGACCATCGGTTTCCGTTACGGCAGCATAATAGAAGAGTCCATCGCTGCCCGCGGCACCGGTGGTTATCGCCAGGACTTTTCCATTATCGCTGGTTGTTCCGGTCGAAAGAATGATCTGATTGTCCTGAATCAGGTTCATCTGATCATCGACATCCAGCAGTGAAAAATCTCCCCGGATGGCCCGACTCTGGAACCATAGCCACCCTCGCCGTTGACGGTAACCGCATCCGTGGAAGCCCCGTCCGGGGCCGTCATGAGTTGCGTATCGTTTGGATAATTGATGTTTCCGGTGATATTGAAATGACTTTGTGTCTCGTTGACCGTGGCGGAAAAAGCGGAATAGGACGCTGCAATTCCGGCAGTGAAATCGCCATTGGAGTTATGGTCAAGCAGACCGAAGGCCGAGATATTGTGATCGGTTCCGGTGATCATATCCCCTGAAGATGTGAGGATATTCGAGTTGATCAGGGAGGCATCGGGAATATGAATCAGGCTGCTTTTTGCGCTTGATCTGCTGCTGTTGGCGGGAAGGTGGTGGGCGTTGGCAATGATGTTGTCATCGATAAAGGATACATCCCCGAAAATCCCTGAACTTTTGGCGTCTCCGCCAGCGAATTCCTGCCCCGCAATCAAGACCGGTTCAAATCCCTGGCGATCGGTCTCGACATAAAGGCCGGCCCCGTAGTGATCTTCCGAATATCTTGCATCGGCATCGATCACCGCAGCGATATGTCCATCATGGTTGATATCGTAGGCTTTGCAGGTGCTGACCACGCGTCCATCCGTCAGAGTGTCTCCGGTAAGTAGGGCCGAGCGCTCCCAGGATACGATCGGTTTGGTGCCACCGGTTTCGATTCCAAGCTGGAATAATCCCCGACGTTTATCGTTGTCCACGGCATCAAAGGAGACGATTCCGTTTGAGCTGATATGGCTGAGCCATAAAAGCGTTCAATCTGGAAGGCCGCTCCGCTGGAATCGACGATCGCACCATTGTCCTTGATCCGGTAGAAGCGATATCCGTTTGGGATGACATAGCTTGAGCTTCCGCAGCCGGTCAGCATGATCCCGCCGATAGCCGTAGCCGTCAGCTGGATGAATTCACGTCTGTTCAGATGTTTCAACGGTCTCTGTCTCCTTGTCGTAGATCCCTGTCAACATAAGTGGTTAAATTTTGAAATTTGGCAGAGGTAAATTTTTTATTTCTAATTTATGAAGATACCAGAGGACCGTTAGTTGAGCGTTAATCGAGAAAGATCAGAAATAAACATAAAAAGGAGGGGTTAAGTGTTGTGTGCCGGATCGGTCGGCTCGATTGATCCCGCCGCCATGATTTGGCGTGCTGCAATGAGGTCGGGGCAGGAAAACCCTTCATTGAAACGCCGGTAGGTATCGATCAAAAGCTCAGCCCCTTGGGATGGCCGGTTTTGTATTGGAGGTTGTTCAGCGAGCGCCTTTGCGGCGCGCAATTCGTAGAGGAGAGCAGATTGATTCTGACTGATCTTAAGGGCCTGGCGAAAACAATCTTCAGCGGCAGCGGCATTGTCTTCGGACTGTTGCAAGAGGCAGATTCCTTGGTGACGATACAGTTCAGCTTCAACATGATGATCGTCCAGTTTGTCGATCAGTTCAAAAGCGCTGTCAATGAGGGCAAGGGCCTGCTGAGGCTGTTGAGCGTGACACAGCCCGTCAATCTGGGTCTCGAGAAAAATGACAGAGATGCCGCTCATCAGTGGAGCAACCTGATCGACAGCCCATTTCATCTCAGGGAGTCCGCCGAGATCTCCCATCATGACTCTGGACCAGCCTCTCATCAGGGTCGTTCCCGCCAGCCACAGCGGAAAATTATTCTCCTGAGCCAGAGCGATGGTCTGATCTGCCAGCTTCAACGTCATCGCCGGTTGCCTGAGCATGCGGTGAAGAACGGTAAAGAAGGTTAAAGCGTAACCGCGACTGAAGGGGTGTCTGCACCGCTCGGCCTCTTCGACCGATTTTTGCCCCGCGATCAAAGCCTGCTCCGGGAAACCGAGCAGGGACAGGTCCATGACAGATAACCGTTGCCGGTCGCAAATGAATTTTCACCGTAATTGGCTATAAGAGCATCGTGCTGTTGGGGAATATAGGCGTGAACCGCATGTTCCAGATGGTGGCGCGAAGCTTTGAACTCCCCACGCCAGAACTGAACATTGCCCAGAGCGAAGGATGCCTGCTGGCGTGCCAGAGGATCTTTCCCCGTCCGGGCGATTCTGACCAGCCGTTGGGCCAATCGCAAGGAGTGGGACCAGGTTGAGTGAGAGCTGGCACCGGCCCACAGGCCCCATAGGGCAGGAAAACTCTGAACGGAGAATTCTTTTTGTTCGCTCAGTTCAGCCGCACGAAGATAGGCTTCCGCCCTTGAGGAGAGGCATATCCTTCAACGGCATAAGCTGAGGCCCCGAGACCGACCTGAAGCTGCCACTCGAGCTTTGCGGCATCTTGATTTTTTGCAGGTGGGGGATTAACGCCAGCCCTGATTTGAAATGGCGGACGGCTTCATGATGGGCATTATGGGATTGTGCCAGCGAGCCTGCTCTCAACCAGCATCTGACCGCAGGTTCAACTTCTCCGGCGTTACTCCAATGATAGGCCAGCAGTTCGGGTTGAGCTGTCGCCATCTCAGGAGTATCGGCGGTGAAATCTGGCGATCCGTAGATGGGCGGATTCCCGATCTGCGCGGGTCTGGGACAGATAGGCAGCATCGCGAATCAACGCATGACGGAACTGCCAGTGACTCGCTGAAATAATAACGAGCAGGCCTGCCTGCTTTAAGCGCAGCAGGGCTTCAATGGCCTGTGTTTCGCTCCAAAAGGCTAATTCAGCAACCAGTCGCGGATCAAATTCTCTGCCGATCGTTGCTGCCAGCTGGGCCAGTCTTTTGTCTCCGTCCAACCTGTCCAGCCTGGTAGCCAGCAGGTCCTGCAGACTGGCCGGGATAAGCGCTTCTCCACAGTGTGGTGACGCGGCCGGCAGTCGACTCAACTCTTCTGCAAACAGTGGGACGCCATCAGCTCGGGCGGTAATGCGATCCAAAAGAAGATCTGGTGTTTCCCGGCAAATGGCTGTTACGATTCGACGGATTTCCCGGTCCGGAAGAGGGCAGACAGGCATGAGCTCAACCTGATCGGGCCGCCAGGAAGGAGTGAATTCGGAACGAGCAGTCATGAGAAGAAGGACCGAATCGGGAAGACCGTTGTGAAGCAGAAAAGAGAGTGTCTCCAGAGTTGATGGATCGATCCAGTGCAGATCCTCAACAATGATCAGGATCGGTCGTCTCCGGGCTATCTGTCCCAACACCTCCAGCAGCATAGACATTGTCCGGTTGCGTTTTTGATGGGCGGGGATCTGGTTGAGTCGCTCTGTTTCCCGCATGACAACGATAGCAGTTCTGCTGCCAGAGGCAGAATTTTTCGACCCGATTGGGGAACCATTGTTCGATGACCGCCGTCAGTCGGGCCAGTTTGGCTGGTTCGTCGTCACCTGGAAGCAATCCCAATATCGACTCGAGAAGGTTGATGACTGGTTTGTATGGCGACTGACTGAGTTTGAAGTCGCAATGCAGCTCTGTCGTGATGGCGGAAGTTTCGGGCAGGATCTCCTTGAAACTGCGAACCAGCCTCGACTTTCCGATTCCCGGATCACCTTGAAGCAAAACAGCACTGCCCCTGCCTCTGCTGACCGCAGCCCAAATCTTTTTTAGTGCCGTCATCTCACGCGTGCGCCCTACCAGCGGAGTCATTTCGGCAAGCCGGTTGAGGTGTTCGTCGCTGAATGCTGCCCCTGTGATTTTGAAGCAGGCTTCTGCCCCCCTCTTCCCGGCAGGACATGATTGCCCAGTTTCTGGCATTCAAAATAACCGTCAATGAGTTTATGCGTGGTTTCGCTGACGACAATGTCGCCATTTCCAGCCAGTGCGGTCAAGCCGACCGCCCATCCGGTCGCTCTTCCACCGATATCCGCTTTTTGCCTGTCGATTGAACTTAAAACCAGGCTGGTGTGAATACCGATCCGCAGGTTTACACCTGTAAAACCAGCGTTTTTCAGCGACAGGGCCGTTCGGACAGCCAAAGCGGAGGCGTTTTCCTGAGCTTGGGGAAAGCCGTAAAAGACCAGCAAGCCGTCACCAATAATGTCTCCGGCTATATAGCCACCACTGAGACGAAAGATCTCTTTGCAGCGTTCAAGCGGTTTTTCAAGTTGTTCATATTCGTCCTCAGGATCCCCCTCGATATCCGGCATCAGGCAACAGTGGCAGATGGTGACCTGCCTGCGCTCCAGGTTCTGAAAGGGGATTTCGCGCTCTTTTCCTTCTGCGACAACGACCGGGACTGGCGCCGACTTGAATTCTCCACTCTGGATACTTTGAGCCAACTGCCGCGTTGTGACTTCCGGCATGATATCCAGTTCTTCTTTAAGGGTTCGACAGAAGGCCTGGTAGCGGTTCAGAGCAAAGCCCCGTTGGCCTCTGATTGCAGCAAGCCGGATAACCCGGCGAATACCTTCATCGTTCCAGGGGCTAAGTCGGCAAAGCGATCAGCAAACAAAAAGGCCTTATCAAATTGCGCCTGTTGTTCATGGCAGGACGATAGCTTTTCCAGTAAAAACAGCGCCCGCTGTTCAAGCTTGTCCCGTTGAAGCTGAAGCCAGCTTTCGAACTCCGGACTGCATTCCAGAACGATATTATCAAGCAGTGGGCCACGATAAAGGGCAGACATGGATTCCATCCGTTCAAGGCATGTCCGGCACGCAGTATCACTTTGCGGATTGGAGCACTCAGGAATCGGGGTCAGAAAATCTTCGAGGTCGGAATAGCATGTTGCGATGGCATCATAGCGGAGATCCTGCCGGGTCGATACCAGACAGGTTGGAGCAAGCTCTCCCATAGAGCGCTTGAGTCCGAGTAAGGTTTGTCTGAGGTTGTTTCGGCCTGCTTGTTCGGGAAGTTCCGGCCAAAAGAAATCGGCAATTTTTTGTCGCGAATGGGCGACTCCAGGGGTTGAAGCTAAATACGCCAGCAGGGCCAGCCCTTTTGAGGCATGTTCTGCTCTATCCGCTGCCGATGGCTCTCGATCTCAACCGATCCCAGAAAACGGAAAGAGTATGTTGTGTCAGAATATTTCATTTTCTAGAAAGCCTGACCATGATGGGATTAATGCAAGTCAATAATTATTGCAACCTAGCAAAATAAAAAAATGAAGGGAAGGTCTTTTCCTGAGAAGAGCCGGAAAGAGTGGAGATATTACCTGGCAGTCTTTGGATATGATAATGATTCCTTGTTTTCGCTTTCTGAAATTGACTCAAGCCGATCCCGAATCCAGGGCCGCCCAGGTGTAATATCCTGCTCCGGCAATAATCAGAGTGAGGGCAAAAAAGAAAATTGCAAAGCCACCGATAACGAGGGCCTGCTTGCGAAAGTCTTTGCGAAAACAGATGAAAGCCAGATAAAAACAGAGCAGAGCCAAGGGGCCGGTTAAAACTGCCATCATAAGAGAAGAACCTCAAGAAGGGTGCGAGTGTAAAGATTTGCTACCTGTCGCAGGGAGTTTAGCAGGAACAAATCCTCTGCGGCAAGCCGGAGGTAGAGATACAACTTACAGGTGCAGGGAATATGAGTCGGATCGGTCTTAACGTGTTTGATCAGTCTCCTGCTAAACTATTATATAGTTGTCAAAGGTTTAAGAGCCCCAGGGCTGACAGGGAGTGTTGATGATGTTGTCAATTGAAACCGATTGGGACCCGATTATGCGTCCTTGATGATTCTTCATTTATTCCCAAGTACCGGGCCGCCTGTTTTGTGGCCGTGTACACTACGAGGTGAGTGCCGATCCCGTGGATGCGAAGTTCTGCCACTGTCGGGCGTGCCAGACACTGCATGGCGCTCCGATGCAATGGGCTGCCATCTTTCATAAGCACCAGGTGAGGTTGACTGCGGGTTTGAACCTGTTGCGATTTTTCAATAGCGAGCGAGGTACCAATGACCGCATCCCGCCCTGCAAAGTCAGCTGCAGTCGGTGTGGGACTCCCATTGCCGATGAAGGGCGCAGGATGTGGCTGGCCTTTCCGGCCCTGTTCAACTTCGGGGAGGCTGAGGTGCCGGAACCATTCAAACCAACCTGCCATATTTTCTACGGCCAGAGAGTTATTGATGTCAGCGATAATCTACCCAGGTGGTCTGGGCATAAAAACCTATCTGTCCGGTTCCGATAGGGCCCTGTTGATCTTATGTCCGCCTGTCTTTAAACCCTGTAGGGAAAAGAGAAACCGATAGTTTTGGGGGAGACTGACTGAACACAAACGGCAGCAGGTCTGGGCGTTTTATGCGTTCAAAAGTGATTATCAGTTGCTCTCCTCTACCATAATGTGAATAATGACTAATTATTAACAGTTTAGGATTTTTAAGATAGCAATGCGCCATCCTGTTTCAATTGTGGGAGGGAAGTCACGTTATGTCTCAAGTTTTGATCTGCTGTCCGCACTGTGGTTACAGTAAGAAAATGGCACAGGGTAAAATTCCAGCGGCGACCAGCAGGGCCAGGTGCCCTCAGTGTAAAGAAGTTTTTCTTTGGTTGACGCCGTTCGACCATGGCCGGATCCGCCGCCGAAAGTCGAGCCTGAAGCGGTTGAAGAACCGATTGCTGAAACCGGATGGATCAGGTCGTGGCTGAGACAAGGTATCCTCGCTCGATCCGCTTTGAATTTAACGGCAGCGGCAGAGATTATTTCGGTATCTGGATCGTTAACACTCTGTTGCAGATCCTGACCCTCGGTCTCTATTCGCCCTGGGCCAAAGTGCGTAAGCGTAGCTATTTTTATGGCTGTACAGAACTTGAAGGGATGAACTTTGATTACCTGGCCGATCCGCTTGCTTTGCTTAAGGGCTGGTTGCTCGGCGCGGGATTGTTCATCCTTTATTTCTTCGGTTCGAACTTCAGTCCTGTTTTAAGTGGAATGATCGGTCTCCTGGTTTTTGTTCTGTTCCCCTGGGTTGTGGTGCGCTCACGCATGTTTAACAATCGTAACTCGGCTCACAGGAATATCCGTTTCAACTTTTATCCCGATTACAAAGGGGCTTATTTCGCCTATTTCTGGCTCTATCTGCTGACTTCACTGACCTTGGGTCTTCTGACCCCCTACATGATTTTCAGGCAGAAGCAGTTTCAGGTGGAAAACAGCAGCTACGGGAAAACCCCTTTCAAGTTTTTGGCGACCGGCAGGGATTATTATATGCTCTGCCTGCGTGGACTCGGCATCGCCGTGCTGGTCGGTGTCTGCGGTTTTGCATTGAGCGCGATCATTGGGCCGTTGTTTGCGGGGATGGTTCATAGTGCCGGTGCCGTCGCATCGCTGTTTGCATTCGGTTTGCCGCTGTTCTTTCTTTTGGCCTACCTGTTTGTCGCACTCTACTTCTATGTTCGTATCACCAACCTGACCTGGAGCAGTATCCGTCTGGGACGCCATTATTTTGTCAGCGAGCTGAAAATCATGGAAATGCTCTGGATTTTCCTTTCCAACGGGGTTGCCATTATTGCTTCAGTTGGTCTCTTGACTCCGTGGGCGACTGTGCGTCTGACCCGATACCGCCTGGAACATCTGACCGTCATCGTTGATGGCAGCCTTGAGGAGTTTGAAGCTTCCAGCAGGCGGGACGTCAGCGCTGCCGGCGAGGAAATTGGCGATATCTTCGGTATGGAAATCGGTCTCTGATGAAGAGTCGGGGGACATATTTCGATGGGCAGAGTTCGACCTGCCGACAGGTCAATCTTAGGTTGGGAAAAACTCAGCTGACGATCATTGGCGAGCAGTTGGAATTACAGCTGCTCATTACCGACCTACGGTTGTCGGATGCCCTCGGCAACGTCAATCGTTCGATCTATCTGCCCGGTGGCGGCCAGTGCGAAATTCGCAATCCCGCCTTTGCTGCCGCTTTACAAAAAAAATGGGCGGGGGGCGTTTCTTCAGCCGGGTGCATCGTTTTGAAACCAGCTTGAAGTTGGCCGGCCTCGCTCTACTGTTGACCGGGATCGTTGTCTTGACATTTATCCGCTTCGCTATCCCGGTGCTGGCTGAACGGATGGCTTACGCCATCCCTCCCTCAGCAGAAATCAGAATGGGAGAAGAAGCGTTCGCGTTTCTTGATCGCAGCGTTTTCACTGAGACCGGTCTGCCTGAGTGGCGCCAGAATGAAGTCAGGGGACTGTTCGCCCGGATTCTTTCAGGGATGTCACAGGACCAGCGCAATTATCGTTTGATCTTCCGTGAGTCGAACGCTCTGGGGCCAACGCGTTGGCGCTACCGGGCGGGACTGTTATCGTCACGGATGGATTTATGGAATTGGTTGATCAGGATGAGGAGCTGATTGCCGTTCTGGCCCACGAAATCGGCCATATCCGCCATCGCCATGCGCTCAGGAAGATCATCCAGGATTCGGGGACAGGTTTGCTGATCGCGACTCTCACCGGCGATGTGATTTCTGCCAGTTCTCTTGCGGCCGCTTTACCGACCATGTTGATCGATGCCAAGTTTTCCCGTGATATGGAGCGAGAAGCGGATGATGTCGCTGCAGAATATATGCTGCAACAAGGAATTTCATTGCAGCACTTTGCTGATATCCTGATGGAATTGCAGGCCTTGTCAGGGGGTGGTCAAGCCGCGGAAGATGAGGGTTTTCAGGCGTTGCAGTATCTCTCGACTCATCCGGCGACCCGGGAGCGGGTGTCCCGTCTGGAAAATTACCGTCCGTAGTCTTCGCTCGACTTGAGTTGCCGCCTGTGGCCGGTGAAGAGGGTGGAACAAGTGAGATTGGTGTTGATTAATTGATTGGCAGATGTTAATATTCAAAGTGTTTATTCGGCCGGCGCATTTTTTCAACGCTGCTGCTGATCTTTACGTTTGTTTTTCAGGTTTGGGACAGGACCGGACCTGTCGTCTTTGATTGAAATTGTAAAGAAGCGGCCCGATAAAGTTCCCCTTTACAGGTAAGGAAAGATAACATGTCTCATGGACTCAAACAGGATATTCTCTTAGAGAGCGGAACGAACGAGCTTGAAATCATTGAATTTTATGTAGGGACTCAGCCATTGGGAATCAATGTCCAGAAGCTGAAAGAAATTATTTCTTTTGATCAGTCTGACCTGACGGCTATTCCCGGCAGTGAACCGGCAATGCTGGGGACCTTGCTGCTGCGTGGCGTTACCATCCCACTGATCGACTTGAGGTTGCATCTGAATCAACGGGTTCAGGAAGAACCGGCTGACAACATTCGCCCGGTGGTTATGGTTTGTGAATTCAACCATCGGACAAACGGCTTCAAAGTCGACGGAGTCAATCAGATTCACCGAATATCCTGGACCGATGTGGAACCGATTGCTCCCATCATCAATCAGTATAAGCCACGCTTTACCGGCAGTATTCATATTGACGACAGGGAAATTTTAATTCTTGACCTGGAACATATTGTCGGCGAATTTGATCCCGATTCGGTCATCGGTGCCGCTGAAGAGACATTAACGGTTGATGCTTACCAATTATATCCTCACCGGCGGGCAGCCAAGGTCCTCATGGCTGAGGATTCCACCATCATCCGTACCGGTATAGAAAAATCCTCCGCGAAGCGGGGTTCGATGGCTTGGAGGTGTTTGTTGATGGTGAAGATTGTTATCAGCGCATCCTTCAGCTCAAGCAGCAGGCTGAAGAGGCAGGAGATGATATCCGTCAACATTTCAATCTGCTGATCAGTGATATCGAAATGCCGCAGATGGATGGACTGACGCTGTGTCGTAAAGTCAAGGAAGAGCTTGGTTTCAAACATGTCCGTTGTACTGTTTCGTCATTGATCAATCCGCGATGGAGTCAAGTGTGATTCGGTGGGGCTGATGATACGCCGCAAACTGAAATATCAAAATTGATCGGGATGATGGACAGATTTATTCTGAGGGAGACCGGAGGAACGGCCTGACAGAATGAATCGGCCAAAATAGAGAAATATCCAGGGTCAGAGACTCATTATCCGGCTGTTGACAAAATCCCCGCCTTTGACGGGGATTTTGTGCTTTTACGGTTGTCGATAAAATATCACAGCTTTAGCCGTGGTCGAATGAGCCTCAACAACCTCCGGGTTTCTAGGCAATTTTTTTACATCCAATATAGCCAGTTAATAAGTCGAGATCGTTAGCCGAGGCATGTTCATCCCTATTTGCGCAGCAAACGCAAACCATTGAAGATCACCAGAAGGCTGGTGCCCATGTCTGCAAATACAGCCATCCACATGGTTGTGAAGCCTGTGAAGGTCAGGGCAATGAATGCCGCCTTTATTCCTATTGAGAACACAATATTCTGAGAGAGAATAGCTGTGGTCGCACGCGACAGGCGCAAAAAAACCGGCAGTTTAAGCAGGTTGTCATCCATTAATGCCACATCAGCAGTTTCGATGGCTGTATCGGTGCCAGCCGCACCCATGGCGAAGCGATATCGGCGCGCGCCAACGCTGGAGCGTCATTAATACCGTCCCCCACCATGCCGACAGTTCCTGTCCGGCTGAGCAGTGATTCAACGCTTTCCAGTTTGTCCTCGGGTAACTGGTTGCCGCGAATCTCGTCGATGCCGACCTGTTGTGCGATCGCTTCGGCGGTATGTGGATTGTCTCCGGTCAGCATCATGGTCTTGATTCCAAGTGAATGGAGATCGGCAATGGCCAGTCGACTTGTTTCCTTAACCGTGTCTGCTACTGCGAACAGCCCCAAAACCGTCCTTTGGGTTGCAAGCAATACAACCGTTTTGCCTTGGCGTTCCAGGGTATTGAGCTGACTCTTCAAGCTTTTCGTCATCAGTCCGAGTTCGTCCATCAGACGGTGATTGCCGAGGAAGTGCAGTTGATCGTTAATTTCTCCACGGACACCGCGACCGGGGAGTGCCGTAAAGTTTACGACTTCCAGTGGTGGTCTGTTGTTCTCCTGTATTGAGCGAAAAATGGCTGAAGATACCGGATGGTCAGAGCGGATTGTGAGATCAGAGGCCAAGTGTTTCACTTGCTGCTCGTTATCGCTGAAGGCCATAAAATCGGTCAGTTCGGGTTTGCCATGAGTGATTGTTCCTGTCTTGTCAAATACCAAAAGGTGAGCTTGCTACCACTTTCGAGATAAGTTCCCCCCTTTATCAGTATGCCTTTACGGGCTGCAGAAGCCAAGCCGCTGACAATGGTTACTGGTGTGGAGATGACCAGTGCGCAGGGGCAGGCCACCACCAGTAATACAAGAGCTTTATAAATCCAGTCCATCCAGACTGCGCCGAAGACGAGAGGTGGAACTACAGCGATCATCAGTGCAATGGTAAAGACAACCGGCGTGTAGATCCGGGCGAAGCGGTCGATAAGCGCTGCGTTGGCGCACGGCTGCTTTGCGCGGCTTCAACCGCGTGAATAATGCGGGCCAGCGTACTGTTTGAGGCGAGTGCTGTTACCCGGTATTCGAAAGAGCCCGCCTCGTTTATGGTTCCCGAAAAGACTGCATCTCCCTCAGATTTTTCTACCGGAAGGCTTTCGCCGGTGATCGGCGCCTGATTGATGGTCGAACTACCTGAAATAATTTCGCCATCAAGTGCAATTCGTTCTCCCGGCTTTACCCGGATGACCGCTTCAAGGGTGACATCTTTGGCTGGAATCTCTGCCCAGCTACCATCAGGCTGACGTACGGTTGCTATCTCCGGGGCCAGGGCCATCAGTCCACTAATCGCTTTACGGGCCCGGTCCAGCGATTTTGTTTCAATGATTTCGGCCAGGGCAAAGAGAAACAAGACCATTGCCGCTTCCGGCCATTTTCCAATCAGCATGGCCCCTGTCACAGCCACGGTCATGAGCGCGTTCATGTTCAGGTTTCTGTTGCGGAGAGCGATAATGCCTTTCTTGTAGGTAGGCAGTCCACCGCTGACAATTACCACCAGCGTTAATGCCGCCACCATCCAGTGGAAGCCGCCATTCAACCAGGTCACAATTTCGGCAGAGGAGGCGGCCACACCAGAAATTATGATCGGCCACCAGTTGGTCTTGTGTGATTCGACAGAGGATGAATCGCTGTCCGGCACGGCCTCATCCAGGACCTCTGCTCCAAGACCGAGTGATTCAAGTAGTGTCAGGACCGTTTGAAGTGCGTCGGAGGTGTGTGACAGAGTCATTGTCCGCTGGACTAAATTGAACTCCAGGCTGTGAACGCCGGCCATCCCGGTCAGCTTGCTGCGGATGACGCCTTCCTCCGTCGGGCAACACATCCCGGAGATGTGGAGAACTGTGGTCTGGCCGCGTGGTATTCGGGCGAGCTGTTTTCTGCTGAGTTGATCATATTCTCAATGCGATGATCTGCAGAGGTTGGTGGTTCGCCTTGGGGAATTGAGGCGGTTGAGCAACCGCAATCCCTGGCAGTACATTCTTTCATTATTAACTCCTTAAATTTTAGTATCTCAACTTGTCTTGCTTTATTAAACACCCTGAAGCTACTATAGGGTCAAATGTGATAATGGATATCAGGAGATATATTGATGAAATACAATATGAAAATAGGAGAATTGGCCAAGTTGACCCAATGTCAGGTGGAAACGATTCGCTTTTATGAAAGGAGAATCTCTTGCCTCTTCCTCCCCGCAGTTCGGGAAATTACCGTCTGTACGACCAGAAACATGTTGAGCGTCTTATTTTTATACGTCGTTGCCGCTCGCTTGATATGGCGCTGGATGACATCAGGCTGCTTCTGCGGGTACGTGATAGTCCGGAGGGAGATTGCTCTACCGTTAGTGTGTTTCTCGATACCCATATCAGACATATAGGTGAGCGTATAACAGAACTTGAACAGTTGAAAAATCAGCTCAATTTTATCAGGAACCGCTGTAGTGAAGCAGGAGCTGCAGATCAGTGTGGAATACTGAAGGAACTTGGTTCACTATGATCCGTTTTTGATTGATTAAAGAATTAAAGATCAACCATTGAGTTTAGAGCCTGCCTTATCCGGGTCATTCAGGGCTAATCAAAAGGTCAGCGCCTTGTCGTCGGGCTGTTCAGTTTCAACCTCAAACAATTTAAAGATCTCGCAGGCTTCCGGATAAAAGTGACAGGGAACAAAAAAGAACAGCACTGATCTGTTTGGGGATGGTGACAGCTTAGTTCAACGGCATGCAGTTCCAGCCTTGAGGAATACTCCCGTGCTTCAGCGTGGGCGCACAATGTATCACCGATCATGGGAACCCCCATGGACAGCATATGAACTCGCAGTTGATGAGGGCCTCCAGTGACAGGAAGGAGCTGGCCCGGAGAGGTTTTTCTTCTCTCTTCAGGCCGATTCTGACTCATCGCGTTTATTTACTTCATGGCCATGACCTGAAGACAAAGCGGCGGGCTAAGTCCTCTGAGCGGCTGTGAGCATTGGCATGTAGATTGACCCAGGCTCAAAACAAACCCGGGTCAATCTATCAGAACAGCTAACTATTGCTCAGCCTCTGTATCGGCCGCGAGCCCAGTTTCTTCCTGTCGGACAGGGGGGTGGATGATCTTAACCGGCTTCCACTGGGAGATTGGCCGGTTGCTCGGGGCCAGTCGACTGCCTGGTCCCTCCGGTGCCTGTCCCGAGAGTTCGAGCAAGCGCTTGACCCGCTCCCTGGTGGGGGATGGGTTCGCAGCCAGTGAGGCAGGGAGGCGATCGGTAATAGGCGTCTGATAAAACTGTTGCTGTGCCGTTCGATCTTTTGTAGTGCGGAAGCAAGACCCTGGGGATCGTCAGTCAGTGCTGCGGCGCCAAGGTCGGCGTTGAATTCCCTGACCCGTGACAGACCCAGCTGCACCAGGGTACTGATCTGTGGGGCAAAGATGAGGATCAACACGGGCCCCCAGTTGATAATCTGGTCGGTGAATAACAACAATGGCAGGTTCAGTAGCAGCAGAACCTGACCGAACAGGGACAGGACCCGGGTCAACCGAGCAGCGAGTTCGGCCAACTGCATCACCCGCATGTCTCCGTTGCGTAAATGACTGATTTCATGAGCCAGTACTCCGGCCAGTTCACGCTGATTTAACAACCGCAGCAGTCCGTTGGAGATACCGATGATCGGCTCGTCGCGGCTTCCGATTGCCAGTGCATTCGGTTGCTGTGTCGGCAGATAATACAGTAGTGGTGTTTTCCCAAGTCAGCGCGCTGTGCCAGTCGTTCGACCATCTGGTGAATGTCGGGGGCCAGCTGTCGGCTGAGCAGGCGGGCGCCGGATAGTTTCATCAGCAGGTGAGGGGAGCCGGTGGGAGCCAGCAATAACAGGCCGGCTGTCGCTGCAAGTAGCCAGACGAGTGTCGCAGACCCCCAGATCATCCAGCCGAGCAACAGCATGTAGCCGCCGAGAAAAGTGAGCAGCATGACTGTGTTCAGACGGTTCTGCCAACTGTGACGGAACCATTGGCTTCTGTTGAGTGAGGGTCTGCGAAACATTGATCAATCCTTCTGTCAGCCTGATGGCTCAAGTCGGTCAGGCTGCGTTTCCTTTCTGGTCGGAGACCTCTTCAAATTCGGCTTCGACCACGTCGTCGTCTTCTGCGTGGCCCGTGTGTGGTGTTTCCTGAGCAGAGGCTCCCGCTTGGGAATAGATTTTTTCTGCCAGTTTGGCCGCTGCCTCGCTCAACTGTTTGCTCTTGGCTTCGATGGCTCCCTTGTCACTCCCCTTGATGGTCGTTTCCAGGTCCTTGATCAGATCTTCAACGGACGCTTTTCTCCAGCATCGATCTTTTCACCGACCTCCTCAAGGGTTTTGCTGGTGGAATGGACCAACGTCTCGGCCTGATTGCGGGCGCTGACCAGCTCGTGGAAGCGGCGATCTTCGTCTGCATGGGTTTCCGCTTCACGGATCATTCTCTCGATCTCGTCTTCACTCAGGCCGCTCGATGCTTTGATAACCACCGACTGCTCTTTTCCGGTCACCTTGTCTGCGGCAGACACATTGAGGATACCGTTTGCGTCGATGTCAAACCGGACCTCGATTTGCGGTATCCCGCGCGGAGCCGGATTAATCCCTTCCAGATTAAACTGGCCGAGAGACTTGTTGTATTGTGCCTGTTCCCGCTCCCCCTGAAGGACATGGACTGTGACCGCCGCCTGATTGTCTTCTGCGGTTGAGAACACCTGGCTGGCCTGCGCCGGAATAGTGGTGTTCTTTTCGATCAGTTTGGTCATGACCCCTCCGAGGGTTTCGATGCCGAGAGAGAGTGGAGTCACGTCGAGCAGCAGCACATCGTTAACGCTACCACTGAGGACGCCACCCTGAACCGCAGCACCGATAGCGACCGCTTCGTCCGGGTTGACATCTTTGCGTGGTTCCTGACCGAAGAAGTCCTTGACCTTCTGCTGAACCAGCGGCATGCGGGTTTGGCCGCCGACCAGAATGACACTGTCGATCTCGCTGGCTTTCAGCCCGGCATCTGCAAGGGCTTGTCTGCAGGGAGCAATAGTCCGCTCGACCAACTCACTCACCAGCGATTCCAGTCGTGCCCGGCTGAGCTTTTGGTTCAGATGCTTGGGGCCGCTGGCATCGGCGGTAATAAAAGGCAGATTGATATCGGTCTGCTCAGTCGTTGAAAGTTCGATCTTGGCTTTTTCCGCCGCTTCTTTCAGTCGTTGCAGAGCCATCTGGTCGCCACTGAGGTCGATTCCCGATTCTTTTTTGAATTCTGCACAGATGTACTCGATCAACTTGGTGTCGAAATCTTCGCCACCAAGGAAGGTGTCGCCGTTGGTCGCCAGTACTTCGAACTGCTGTTCTCCATCGACATCGGCAATTTCAATAATGGAGACATCGAAGGTCCGCCACCAAGGTCGTAAACCACTACCTTCTGATCGCCCTTCTTATCCAGTCCGTAAGCTAGCGCGGCCGCAGTCGGTTCGTTGATAATCCTTTTGACTTCGAGACCCGCGATCTTGCCGGCATCCTTTGTGGCCTGACGCTGCGAATCGTTGAAGTAGGCCGGTACGGTAATCACAGCTTCGGTGACAGTTTCACCCAGATAGTCTTCTGCGGACTTCTTCATCTTCTGCAGGATCTTGGCTGAAATTTCCTGAGGAGAGAGTTCTTTGCCGCCTGCTTTCACCCAGGCGTCGCCATTTTCTGCCTTGATAATTTGGTAGGGTACCATCCCTTTGTCTTTGCTGACCATCGGATCATCGTGACGGCGTCCAATCAGTCGCTTGATGGCAAACAGGGTGTTTTCCGGATTGGTCACGGCCTGCCGCTTCGCGGTTTGACCGACCAGAATTTCGTTGTCAGCAGAATAGGCAACAATCGAAGGTGTTGTCCGTCCACCTTCACTGTTCTCGATGACTTTTGCCTTGCCGCCTTCCAGAATAGAGACACAAGAGTTTGTTGTGCCCAGGTCAATTCCAATAATTTTACTCATTTTTTTTCTCCTTTAGATTGTCTCCCGTTTTTTTCAGGGGTGTTTTATTGGTTCTGCGGAATGGTTAAATCAAAGGTCATGCCAACTGCGAAAGCCCGGAAAAGGGCTTTTGTTTCGCTGTGCCGGTCTCTGCAACGTTGCGCCTGTCGCAAAGAAGTGTCGCATGCGACAGGTGTTGCGACACTTTTCGCAGTGTCTAGTGTGAATAGAAGATTATCTGAATATTAACTGTCTGAAAATAATACGAAAATTGGAAGAAGATCCGGCCTGTGGATATTGGCACGTTATTTGTTATTGGAAAGACTGAAGCCACAAAAATCTGAAATCAAAACCTAAAAAGAAGGAGGAGAACATGGCTGGTTTAGATCTGTTTCAAGAGATGGATATGTTGCGCAGGGAAATCGATCAGGTTTCAGAGGTGTCAATAGAAACCAATCGTTCTTACCCGGGATTGGTGCTGGAGAGTATCCTCGTATCAATCTGAGTGAAGATGACAGTCATTACTATCTCGAGGCGTTGGTTCCGGGAATCAACCCTGAAGATCTTGATTTGAACCTGATGAGAGGAACCCTGACCCTGACTGGAGAGCGTAAAGAAAATGAAGGGAACGGGCGCACCTGGCATCGCCACGAGCGGGGTGCGGGTAAGTTCATGCGAACGGTCGAGCTCCCCGATTCCATTGACAGCTCAAAGGTTGAAGCTGAATACCGCAACGGAGTCCTTCTGGTTACAATGCCGAAACCGCAAAGTGAAAAGCCGAAAAGAATATCTGTACGCGCCAACTGAACAAACTGACTTGAAAACTTAAGATCTCACGAGAACCGGAGGAAATAACTATGGCAACTCAAGACATGGTAAAACAACAAGATACAGTTCCTGCTCAGCGAGAGGAAACACGAACGGTTGGTCGGGTATTGACCCCTGCAGTTGATATCTTCGAATCTGACGACACCTTGACCCTGCTGGCGGATATGCCGGGAGTCGATAAGCAGGGATTGGATATCAACCTGGAAAAGGGAGTCCTGACAATCAATGGCGAGGTTAAGATGGAGAACCGGGGCAAGACCGTCCTGCGTGAGTTTTCACCCTCTTGTTACTATCGTCAATTCAAGCTGTCGGAACATATTGATGCTGAAAAACCACAGCCGAATTGGAAAATGGGGTCCTGACCCTGAAGATTCCTAAAGCAGAATCTGCTAAACCGAAAAAAATAGCAATCAAGCACTGATCAATACAAAACGACCCCTGGTTGTTTCCGGGGGTCGTTTTGCGCCGACAGCAGGATGGGAAAAGATTATCGCGTCGCAATGCATATCAAAGGGATAGGCCTGAAAAGAAGTACAGATGAGTTTCAGGGGCGGCTCTTTGCGGCACTGGGAATAGCAGAACCGGATCAGTCGGTCGTCAGTGATGCTGACCGGGTCATCAGTTTTTTCAAACAGGAACTCCTGTCCTGGGTTGTTTCAATTCACAAAGCTTTGATTTGGAAAACCGTACCTCTGTTTGAAAGGAGAGCAGGATGTCATTTAAACGCATGAATCCGTTTTGTATAACCGGCATGTTTGTCATGCTCATATTGATGCTGCCCATGGCAACAGCTGGTATGGCTGGTGCTCAGGAGCAAGGTCTGGAAAACCTTAAACAGACGGGGCAGGCCTTTCGCAACGTAGCGAAGCAGGTTTCACCGGCGGTGGTATTTATCAAGGTTGAGAAAGAAGTCGATGAACAGAATTCAGAAAATTTCCATTCTCCTTTTGGCTTTCCTTTTGAAGATGAGTTTTTCCGTCGCTTTTTTGGTGTCCCGCCGCAATTTCAAAATCCACACCAGAGCCCTCAAAAGCGTCGTCAAGCGGGTCAGGGATCAGGTTTTCTTATTTCACCGGACGGGTATATTCTGACCAACAACCATGTGGTCGGTAACGCTGATATGGTGTCGGTACAAATGCTTGACGGTCGCGAGTATGAGGCGCAGATTATCGGCACCGACCCCGGCAGTGATCTGGCGGTGATCAAGATCAATGAATCCGATCTTCCCTTTTTGCCTCTCGGGAGTTCCGACCAATTAGAGGTCGGCGATTGGGTTCTGGCCGTCGGCAATCCATTCGGGCTGTCACATACCTTAACTGCCGGGGTGGTCAGCGCCAAAGGGCGCAGCGGTATCGGCCTGAATGATTATGAAGACTTTATTCAAACCGACGCGGCAATTAATCCAGGCAATTCGGGTGGGCCTCTGGTTAATCTTGACGGCGAAGTCATTGGCATCAATACCGCCATTTTCAGTCGGAGTGGTGGCTACATGGGATCGGCTTTGCCATTCCTGTGGATATGGCAAAAATATTCGAACGCAACTGATTAAGCATGGCGAAGTCAAACGGGGCCGGCTCGGAGTTTATATCCAGGACATGACCAAGGACCTGGCTGAATCCTTCGGGCTTGAAGAGGTGACCGGCATACTTGTCACCCAGGTTATTGAAGACTCACCGGCAGATGATGCAGGCCTTAAGCAGGGTGATGTCATTCTCGAGATTGAAGCTGATAAAGTCAACAAGGTGGGCCATTTCCGCAACCGGATCGCTTTGACAGCTCCCGGCACAAAAGTGCGTCTGACGATTCTGCGCGATGGGCAGGAAGAAAAATTGAACGTTATAATTGGTAAACTTGAAACGGGCGAGTCTGTTCAGAAAAGTGGGACCAGCGATCTGCCGGTGCTCGGCCTGAGCTTACAACAGCTCACTCCGGAACTGGCAGAGCGCTTCGGTTATGAAGATACACAGGGGGTGCTGGTTGCAGGAGTGAAGAGCGGCTCCCTGGCTGAACGGGCCGGTATTAAACGGGGCAGCCTGATTCTGGAGGTTGATCGTCAGCAGGTCAGCTCGGTCAAACAGGTTAAAAGTCTGTTGCAGGGGAAAAAGACAACTCATCTGTTTCTGATTCGCCAGGGGAGCGGAACTCGCTACGTAGCGATCAAGATGGAATAATGGTCAAGGCATGACGAATTCGGGCGTACCTTCTCAGTGCGCCCGAATCAATTTTTCATTTGTGAAAACCTGTTCTTCCCTCCGCGGCCTGGTAACTCTCTTAATCGTCTTGAGCCCTTTTTCCCGTCTTTGGCAACGTTGATAACTCTTTATTATGACTTGGATAGAAAAGTATTATTATTGTTATCAGTGTCCGGATGATAATCTAAGTCTGCCTGAAACAAAGACTCAATGAAACTCCCCAAAAGACAAAATGATTTCGCAGACGGTCATCAAATACGATCAACAGACGTTGTTGACGTTTCATGGGATGTGACGCTTGCAGGAGACGTCCCAGGTCGCATCAAGGGATCGACTTGACGATTCTCCGGTTACGCGAAAGAAGACGGAAAATGCCTAAACAATACGAAATTTTATTAAAAAATGGCCACGTTGTCGATCCAGTCAATGGTCGTAACTGCAAGCAGGATATCGCCGTGGCGGAAGGCAGGATTATTGACATTGCTCAGGATCTCAATCCAACGGGGCAGACGAGTGCTTTGATGTCAGCGGACACTATGTCGTTCCCGGGATTATCGATCCACATATCCATGCTTCAGCATGGCTGGGCGGTCAATTTGCTCACAGGATGATGGCTCGGGCGGGAGTAACGACCGCTCTCGACATGGCCGGACCGGTTGATAGCGTTCTCGACATTGCTCAAAAGCATGGAACCGGATTGTCCATCGCCTGTGTTCAGTATATTCGTCCGGAACACACGGTAAAAAATAACAACCCAAGTCGTGTAGAGTTCCGGCAGCTTCTGGAAAAATCGCTTCAGGGAGGGGCCATCGGTTTTAAAATGCTCGGTGGACACTATCCCTTAACAGCCGAAGCGACCGCTCATGGAATAGAAGTCTGTGACGAGTATGGGGCCTATATAGCCTTTCATGCCGGAACTTTGACGACAGGATCTCATATCGAAGGCTTCCACGAAGCAATCGAGCTGGCCCATGGCCGCCCGCTTCATCTGGCCCATATCAACTCCTATTGTCGCGGAATCATCCGTTCTGAGAGCAGGGAAACTGAGGAGGCAATTGCTGCCCTTGAAGCTCATCCCAATATCGTTTCTGAAGCCTATCTCTCACCGGTTAACGGCACAAGCGGCGAATGCAAAAACGGAGAGCTGCTCAGTCAGGTCACTGTCACGTGCCTGAGGCGTAAAAATTTTGCCGGCAATAAAAAGGGACTGGAAGAGGCAATCATGTCGGGATGGGCGCAGGTCAATATGGAATCAGGAGGACAGATCGTTCTGGCCGCTGGAGAAGAGGCTGTCGCCTACTGGAAAATCGAGACACAAACACTACGATCAGCTTCAAGGTCAATGCGCCGGAACCGAGGTTTCGCCTGGCAACAGCCAAGCGTAAAGATCATCAGTTTGTGGTCGACTGTATCAGCACTGATGGGGGGGAATCCCTCGCAATGTAACCGTTGAAATGGGATTGGCCCTGGTTCGTTTAGATGCTTTGACAATGGAAGAGTTTGTTATCAAGACCAGCCGCAACCCGGCAAAGATGCTTGGTTTGTCAAATAAAGGCCATCTCGGTATCGGGCAGATGCCGATATTACAGTTCTGAATCTGGAGACCCAGAAGCCCGTCATGAGTATCGCACATGGCAAGATGGTGATGTTCAGAGGCTTTGTCTGTGGTTGCGGTTCACAAATAATTACAACGGTTGAAGGAGAGGCTCATGTTCGAAGCAAAGGTTTGTCCCCCTGGTCATAGATCTGCAGGCCGGTTCACTGTGTCAACGATAGCGATCATAATCTGCTCACAACGCCCTCGCAAGCAGGCGACTCCCCGCACCTGAGGCGTCGGTCCAACTCTCCTGTTGCATTGAGTCGCGCAAGATCGTCATATCCGCCAACGGGCTGACCGTCAATAAAGACCTGCGGCACGGTTTTGCGGCCGGAGCGTTCAACCATCTCCTGTTCAAGGGCTGAATCTGAAGTGACATCAAGCTCATTATAGGCAATCTGTTTGATCTGCAGGAATGATTTGGCTCTGGTGCAGAAGGGGCACCAATCTTTGGTGTAGATTTCAACTCTGGCCATCTTTAGCTCCTTAATCATGTTCCGTCATTTCGTTGGCATGCAACCTAACATCTCGGTCCCGTATATAAAAGGTTTTGATGGGGAAAAAGCCGAATAGGGGGCTGACCACAAAAAAATATGCAATTATGATCCATTTCTGAAATTCACGCCAAAGACAGAACAATGTTGATAGTAATTATAGGAAATGGGTTGTTTTTGAGATATTATTTGTTACCATTTTTCTAGTAACTGTTCCCACCAAATCAGAAAAACCTCATAGGTTCACCCGTTAGACTTTGCTGTTTTTACAGCTTCCAATATAGAAGATGCTGTCTGATCGACGACTGGAAAAGAAAAGTTACCGCCAGAAAAGGAGTGAATCTTATGTTGAGACGCAGGTTTTCTGCCTGTCCGTAGTCTTTTGTGTCTTCTTGATGCTCTGTTCATGGTCGTTTGCCGCCACCGGTGATGCCCGGCGCGGCGAATCTCTCTTTGTCGGAAGTACCTCCTTTGTCAATGGTGGGGCTCCCTGCCTGGCCTGTCATAATCTGGTCGGCTTTGGTATGTCCAGTGGTGCCAACTACGGCCCGGATCTCAGTTCGCTTTATGAAAGTTATGGCCGCGAGGGGGTTGAGGGGGTTCTGCTGAATTTGAGCTTTCCCAGTATGGAAGCGATCTATGCCGATCGTCCTCTGAGCGAAGCCGAGGTCGCCGATATGCTGACCTTCCTGGAGCAGACGTCCAAGCTTTCCGTTGTCCCGGACAATGGCACCTTGATCCTGCAGGTCTGCATCGGTGTCGTTCTGCTTGTCGGTTTGACCCTGCTGATCGGTTTGAGACGTATGCGTGCTGTTCGGCAACCGCTGATTGATCGTCAACGAACTCTTATCAATAAAGGGGAGCTGTGATGAGTTGGATTAAGGATATCGTCGATCCTAAGGCGAGAGGGTGGGAAGAGTTCTATCGCAATCGCAACCAGTGCGACAAGGTTGTGCGCAGCACCCACGGGGTCAACTGCACCGGCAGTTGCTCCTGGAATGTCCATGTCAAGGATGGTATCGTCGGTTGGGAACTGCAGGCGACCGATTATCCGCCCCTCGAAGATGGACTGCCGCCCTACGAACCGCGTGGTTGTCAGCGGGGATTCCGCCTCCTGGTATCTCTACAGTCCCATGCGGGTCAAGTATCCCTATCTGCGCGGTACCCTGACCGATCTGTGCGTCAGGCCCGGATCGAACATGATGACCGGTTGCCGCCTGGGCTTCCATCGTTGAAGATTCGGAAAAACGTAAAAGTTATCAGCAGGCTCGCGGCAAGGTGGTTTCCGTCGTGCCGGTTGGGATGAAGTGGAGGAGTTGATCGCCGCTTCAACCATCTACACCATCAAAAAGCATGGCGCCGATCGGCTGATCGGTTTCTCACCCATTCCGGCCATGTCGATGCTCAGTTTTGCCGGTGGCTCGCGCTTCATGCAACTGCTTGGAGGGGTCAACCTGAGCTTCTACGACTGGTACTGCGACCTTCCCAACGCCTCACCCGAAATCTGGGGGGAGCAGACCGATGTCTCCGAAAGTGCCGACTGGTACAACAGCAAGTACATTGCCGTCATGGGCTCCAACGTCAACATGACCCGGACACCTGATGCCCACTTTCTGGTGGAGGCCCGCCATAACGGTTCCAAGGTGACCGTTTTGTCACCTGATTTCAGTATGACCTCAAAGCATGCCGACTGGTGGATTCCGTCCCACGCCGGACAGGATGGCGCCTTCTGGATGGCGGTCAATCATGTCATCCTGGGTGAGTTTCACCACAAGGATAAGACGCCTTACTTCCTCGATTACCTCAAGCGCTTTACCGATACGCCATTTTTGGTGCAATTGACGCAAAAAGGGGGTGTCTATCGGGCCGGCCGGATGGCGACGGCAGCCAATGTTGACAGGTACGGGGATGAAGAGAACGCTGCGGTTAAGTTCCTGGTCTGGGATGAGCAAGAAGGACGGGCCAAGATGCCGCTGGGAACCCTGGGTTTCCGTTGGCAGCAGAAAAAAGGTGAGTGGAACCTGCAGATGAAGGATGGTCAGGACGGTAGCGATATCGCCCCGGCGCTGTCGTTACTGGAGCTCAGTGATGAGGTCTTACAGGTCGAGTTTGATGATTTCTCGGCTGATAATCGCGTTCAGCGCGGTGTTCCGGTTCAGTATCTGGACACGCTTGAGGGGCCGGTTGCGGTGACCACGGTTTTTGATCTGCTCATGGCCCAGTTCGGTGTCAACCGCGGCCTCGCCGGGCAGTATCCGCAGAATTATGATGATGAGCACCAGGCCTATACGCCGGCCTGGCAGGAAAAGTTTACCGGCATTGATCGCGCTAACGTCATTCAGTTTGCCCGTGAGTGGGCCTTTACCGCTGAAACGACCAAGGGCAAGTGCTCCATCATTATCGGCGCTGGCGTCAACCACTGGTATCACGCCAACCTGCTCTACCGGGCCGGTATTGTTTCGCTGATGCTGTGTGGCTGTGTCGGTAAAAACGGCGGTGGGCTCAACCATTATGTCGGTCAGGAAAAACTGGCTCCGATCGCACCCTGGGCAACCATTATGGGGGCTCTCGACTGGTCAAAACCACCCCGCTTCCAGAACACCCCTTCCTTCCACTATGTCCACAGTGATCAGTGGCGCTATGAGCGAACCGCCGACGAGAAACGGATCAACCCGGTTGCCGAGGGCAACGGGATGACCGAAGGCCATACCATCGACCAGCAGGTTAGGGCTGTGCGCAGCGGCTGGCTGCCCTTTTATCCCCAGTTTGATCGCAGCCCGACCGAAGCGGTCAAGCAGGCCGAAGCCGCTGGAGCCAAAACCGATCAGGAGATCGTCGACTGGACCGTTGAACAGTTGACATCGAAACAGATGAAATTTTCGGTGGAAGATCCGGATGCTCCGGCCAACTGGCCGCGCTTGTGGATCATCTGGCGCGGCAACGCCTTGATGTCGAGCGCCAAAGGGCATGAATACTTTCTCAAGCACTATCTCGGCACCCACACCAACACGGTCGCACCGGAAACGGCTGAGGACTCGGTCAAGGATGTGGTCTGGCATAAGCAGGCCCCGGAGGGCAAGCTCGATCTGGTTGTCGATATCAATTTCCGCATGGATACCTCGGCGCTCTATTCCGATATCGTTCTGCCCACGGCGACCTGGTACGAAAAAGACGACCTCAACTCGACCGATATGCACTCCTTCATCCCATCCCTTGCAGGAAGCCGTACCCCCTGTTGGGAATCGAAGAGTGACTGGGATATCTTCAAGGGACTGGCCAAAAAGGTCAGTGAACTGGCTGAAACCCACCTGCCGCAACCGGTGCGCGATATTGTCGCCGTCCCTCTGGCCCACGATACCCCGGCAGAAATGGCTCAACCGGAGATGAAGGACTGGAGCAAGGGCGAGTGCGACGCCATACCCGGGAAGACCATGCCCGGACTGGCCGTGGTTGAACGGGATTACGTTAACCTGTACAAGCGCTTTATCTCCTTCGGCCCCGGAGCCAGAGCCAACGGCATCGGCGCTCACGGTCTGTCATGGCCGATTGAAGACTTCTACGATGAGCTGGTCGAAACCAACCCGACCGAAGAGTGGGGTGGTCAGACCTATCCCTCTCTCAATAACGCCAAAGACGCGGCCAATGTGATCCTGCAGTTGGCCCCGGAAACCAACGGTGAGATCGCTTACCGGGCTTTTGAAGTTGAAGAGAAAAAAGTCGGTTTGCCGCTGGTCGATCTGGCCGCCGATACCCGGGCGGTGCGTACCGATTTCAGTCAGATCGATCGCCAGCCCAAGCGCCTGCTGACCAGTCCCTGCTGGAGCGGCTTGACCAACAATGGCCGGGCCTACTCCGCCTATTGTCTCAATGTCGAACGGCTGGTGCCGTGGCGCACTTTGACCGGGCGCCAGCACTTCTATCTCGATCATGAAGGCTACATCGCTTACGGTGAAAATCTGCCGACCTATAAACCGAAACCGGATCCAAGTTCGCTCCAGGATCTGCTCGTTAGCGATAGTGGTGAACGCAGTATCATGCTCAATTATCTGACCCCGCACGGCAAGTGGGGCATCCATTCAACCTACGGCGATAATCATCGCATGATGACCCTGTCGCGCGGTTGTCACCCCTTCTGGATCAACGACCGTGACGCCGCTCAGATCGGTGTGGTCGATAACGACTGGGTTGAGGTTTACAACGACCACGGTGTGGTCGTGACCCGGGCGGTGGTCAGCAGTCGTTTGCCGCGCGGAATTTCCCTGCTCTACCATTCGCCGGAACGCACCATCGGTGTACCGAAGTCGCCGTTGCGCGGCAATAAACGGGCCGGCGGTCACAACAGTCTCAACCGCATCCGGCTCAAGCCGAACCTGATGCTCGGTGGGTATGGCCAGTTTACCTATGGTTGGAACTACTGGGGACCGACCGGAGCCAACCGCGATACCTTTATTCTGGTTCGTAAACTTAAAGGGGAGCCGAGCTGGTAATCCCGGCACGCAAATCAAGGAGCTTAGACTATGAATATACGTGCACAGGTCTCCACGGTTTTCCATCTCGACAAATGCATCGGTTGCCATACCTGCAGTATCGCTTGCAAGAACCTCTGGACCGATCGCAAGGGCAGCGAATACATGTGGTGGAACAATGTTGAAACCAAACCGGGAACCGGCTATCCGACCAAATGGGAAGATCAGGAGCAGTATCGGGGCGGTTGGGAAAAGCCGGTTCCGACCTGCAATTGAAGATGGGGCGCAAGTCGGCCCTGCTGGGGAGGATTTTCCATAATCCCGACCTGCCGACCATGGACGACTACTATGAGCCTTTACCTTCAAATATCAGGATCTGATCAGCGCCCCGGCTGGTGATGATCAGCCGACGGCACGACCGGTGTCGATGGTCAGCGGCAAGCCGATGAAGATCGGAAGCCGGCCCAACTGGGACGATGATCTGTCCGGCTCGAATATCTACGCCGCCAATGATCCCGGCGTGGTCGAGTTGAGCGAGGAAGAGCAGCAGCAACTGTTTGCCATCGAAAAGATGGTCATGTTCTATCTGCCGCGCATCTGTAACCACTGTCTCAATGCCGGCTGTGTTGCCGGCTGTCCTTCCGGTGCCATTTACAAACGTGGAGAGGATGGCATTGTGCTGATCAATCAGGACAAGTGCCGGGGCTGGCGCATGTGTGTCTCGGCCTGCCCCTACAAGAAGACCTACTATGGCTGGACCAGCGGTAAGTCGGAAAATGCATTCTCTGCTACCCGCGTCAGGAAGCCGGCGAAGCACCGGCCTGTTTCCATTCCTGTGTCGGTCGTATCCGCTATCTGGGGGTCCTGCTTTACGATGCCGACCGGATCGAAGAAACGGCTAAGCGTGACGACGCCGACCTGGCGGCCGCCCAACGCGAGATGATCCTCGACCCGTTTGACCCCAAGGTGATCACCCAGGCGAAAAAAGCTGGTATCGCTCCTGAGGTGCTGGACGCCGCGCAAAAATCACCGACCTACAAGTTTGTCAAAGAGTGGGGGATCGCCCTGCCGCTGCACCCCGAATTCCGGACTTTGCCGATGCTGTTTTACGTGCCGCCGCTGTTGCCGGTGCTGTCGCAAGAGAAGCAGGGCATTCATAAACTGGCGGATGATTTTTTCAGCACCCTTGAACAGGCCCGGTTACCGCTGAAATACCTAGCCGGGCTGTTTGCTGGAGGCAACGAAGAGGAGGTCAAGCAGGTTTACCGCAAATTGATCGCGGTGCGGATTCAGCGTCGTAACGCGACGGTCGGTGACCTTGAGACTGTTGAAGTTGAGAAGGCCCGCGAAATGGCACAGCTCAGTACGGAAATGATTGACGACATTTTCCGTATGACCTCCTTGACCAACATCAAGCAGCGGATTGTGATCCCGCCGATGCTGCGGGAAGAAGCGATTGAAGCGGGCATGGACCCTGAAGCGTACAAGCAGGAGATGGGTTTCGGTCGCCGCAAGCCACCGAAGAGGCGGTGGTAATTATGGATGACTTACAAGCTCGCAAGGAGATCTGTTGCCGCTTTGCCATGTTGCTCAGTTATCCCGATGCCGAGGTCCAGGCGGTAACAAGCGATTGTCAGCGCTTGCTGCACCAGTATTGCCCGGACAGTGCCAGTCAATTGCAGAGCTTCGTCGATTATCTGGCTGCGACCGATCTGCCCCGGAGTGAGGAGCTGTTCACCGCAACCTTTGATCTGCAGCCCCTCTGTCACCCTTACGTCGGCTACCAGCTCTGTGGTGAAAATGAAAAGCGGGCCATGTTTCTGATGCAGATGCAGCAACTTTACCGCCGCAACAATTTGTCCAAGGGGTTGAACTGCCGGATCATTTGGGGAGATGTTGCGTTTTATCGGCACCAGCGCTGACCGGAACTGTTGTCAGGAACTGATCGACGATGGACTGTTGCCGGCCCTGGAAAAGATCATTGCCGGCATCGATAACGAAGACCACCCCTATCAGGGGCTGCTCAAGTCCTTGCATCGCTTTCTGCAGCAAAGCAATGCGGAAAAAGGAGCACTATCATGATCGATATGATTCTCTTCGGCGTATTCCCCTATGTGGCTGTTGCTCTGGCAGTTGCCGTCGGTTTTACCGCTACTGCATTGATCGTTATTCCTACTCGTCGCAGTCATCGCAGTTTTGGAGAGCAGAGCCCTGTTCTGGGGCTCGGTCCCTTGGCACTATGCCATTCTGCTGGTGTTGCTGGCCCATCTTCTGGCCTTCCTCTTCCCCAGTTTCTGGGGGGCGTTGCTGGGTGCGCCGGGGCGGCTTTATCTGCTTGAGGTTTCGGGTATTGTGCTCGGTGTTGTCACCACCATCGCCATGTTGATCCTGATTTTCCGTCGCGCTGCCAACCACCGGGTAAATGCGGTAACGACCACCATCGACTGGTTTCTGCTGGTGGCTTTACTGATTCAGGTGGCAACCGGTGTGATCATCGCCTTTACCATGCGCTGGGGCGGTTTCTGGTATGTGCATACGGTTTCACCCTGGCTCTGGTCGCTGGTCACCTTCAGTCCGGAAGTTCAGTATCTGGCTGAAATGCCATTTATCGTCAAGCTCCATGCAACCAATGCCTTTTTCCTGGTGGCGCTGTTTCCCTTTTCGCGCCTGGTTCATATTGTCAGCATTCCGCTGGCCTACATTGCCCGCCCCTATCAGCTGGTGATCTGGTACCGTCAGCGCAAGCAGATGTGACCTGAGGAGGGAAGATAACAAGCGATTTTATGCCGTCAGCAAAAGGGGTGTGACTATGCTCGAAAATGCCACAGCGAAATCACATAAAATCCTGTTTCTCAATACCCTGGCCTTTACCGTCTGCTTTGCCGCCTGGATGTTCAACGGGTGCTGGTGACATTTCTGGCCGACAACCAGGTGTTCGACTGGGGGCCGGTGGAAATCGGCTGGTTGATGGGTATTCCGGTTCTGACCGGTTCCATTTTTCGTCTTCCGGCCGGAATGCTGACCGATAAGTTTGGTGGCAAGCCGATCTACGGGACCCTGCTTCTGATCTGCGCCATTCCGATGTTTTTGCTGTCAAAGGCTGACAGCTTCACCACTTTTGCTCTCTGCAGTTTCGGTTTTGGACTGGCCGGTGTCAGCTTTTCCATCGGCATCGCCTTTACCTCGGTCTGGTATCCGCGCGAACGTCAGGGAACGGCGCTGGGAATTTTCGGTGCCGGCAATGCCGGCGCCGCATTGACCACCCTCTTTGCTCCGACCCTGCTCAACCGCTTGACCGATCACGGTGCCAATATTGAAGGGTGGCGCCAGCTGCCGGTTTACTACGCCATCATGCTGGCCGTTATGGGGGTGCTCTTTTTTATCTTTGCCGACAACAAGAAACCGGCCTCTTCGGGCAAATCATTTGCCAAGATGTTGACCCCGTTGAAGGATACCAAGGTCTGGCGCTTTGGACTCTACTATTTTCTGGTCTTCGGCTGTTTTGTCGCCTTTTCCCAGTGGCTGGTTCCCTATTTTGTCAATGTCTACTATCTGCCGTTGGTGACCGCCGGTATCTTTGCCTCGATGTTCAGCCTGCCGTCGGGGGTGATCCGCGCTCTGGGGGGGTGGATGTCGGACAAATTCGGTGGTCGAACCATCATGTACTGGGTGTTGGGGCTTCGGTGGTGATCAGTTTTCTGGTCACGATTCCGAGGATGGATATCTATTCACCGGGGCGCGGCGTGATGGCCAAGCGTTCAGGCGTGGTGACGGCGGTCAATGGCAGCGCGGTGGTGGTGGATGGACAAAACTATACGCTGAAAAGCAAGCCGCCGCCGGCCGATTACGACGATCAGGTGGTGATCTTCCCGACCAAGCAGACCTGGCAGGAGCCGGTGGTTGAGGTCGGTCAGAGCGTCAGGAAAAGGAGCTGCTGGCCAAGGGGGTGACGCGCATCTTCTTTCAGGCCAATGTCTGGATTTTTGCCGTCCTGGTTATTTTATTAGGGAGCATCTGGGGGATCGGCAAGGCTGCGGTTTACAAGCTGATCCCGGACTATTTTCCCGAAGAGGTCGGGGTGGTTGGTGGCATGGTCGGTGTTCTGGGTGGTCTGGGCGGTTTCTTCTGCCCGATTATCTTCGGCTATCTGCTTGAAGGAACCGGACTCTGGACCAGCTGTTGGATGTTCATGTTTGCACTGTCCCTGGTCTGTTTGATCTGGATGCACCTGGTTGCCACCAAGATGCTCAAAGATAAGCACCCGGAGGATATGCAGCGTTTCGAGCATGAGAAAACGGCACAATTTGCAGACAGAAACTAGCTTAAGGAGGCACAGCATGCCGATTAATCTGGATAAGTGGGATGTCGAGGACGAGCAGTTCTGGAACGCTGAAGGGAGGAAGATTGCGACCCGCAACCTGTGGATCTCGATCCCCAGTCTGCTGTGCGGTTTTGCCGTCTGGCTCTATTGGAGCATCATCACGGTTCAGATGATCAACCTGGGCTACCCCTTCAGCCAGTCGCAACTGTTCACCCTGTCGGCCATTGCCGGTTTGACCGGAGCGACGTTGCGCATTCCCAGCTCCTTCCTGATTCGGATCGCCGGCGGGCGCAATACCATCTTTTTTACCACCGCCCTGCTGATGATCCCGGCTATCGGCACCGGCATCGCACTGCAAAACAAGGCGACACCGATTGAAGTCTATTACCTGCTGGCGCTCTTCTCCGGGATCGGAGGCGGCAACTTTGCCTCGTCCATGTCGAATATCAGCTTCTTCTTCCCCAAGCGGGTGCAGGGCACTTCTCTGGGACTCAATGCCGGTTTGGGCAATTTTGGAGTCACTACCATGCAGATTCTGATTCCGCTGGTTATGACCTTCGGCCTCTTCGGTGGAGAGCCTCAGACCCTGATCAATACCAGCGGGACCCTGATCGGCAAGATTCCGGCCGGAACCGAAACCTATATCCAGAATGCTGGTTATGTCTGGCTGGTGCTGCTGATTCCGTTGGCTTTCGCTGGATTTTTCGGTATGAACAATATTGTCACCGAGACCGTCTCCCCCGATGTCAAATCGCCATTGAAGTCCTTTGTCATGATCAGCGGTCTATTGTTGATCGCCTTTGTCACCGCTTCGGTCGGGCTCTATGTCATGCTCCCCGCTCCGGTCGGACTGGGGTTGTTGAACAAGTGGCTGACCCTGCCTCTGGTCATTGCCGCCACCGTTTACGGCATGAAATTCCTGACCACCGGCGGACTCAAGGCCAACCTCAACCGCCAGTATAAAATTTTCGAGAACAAGCACACCTGGGCCATGACGGTCATCTACACTATGACCTTCGGCTCCTTTATCGGCTACTCGGCCGCCTTCGCCCTGTCGATCAAGGTGATTTTCGGTTTTTCCCATATTATGGTCGATGGGGTTATGACCCACAACAGCGTCAACTCCAACGGTCCCAGTGCCCTGATGTTCGCCTGGATGGGTCCCTTTATCGGTGCCTTGATCCGTCCCGTCGGCGGTAAGATCGCCGATAAGCTTGGTGGGGCGATCGTGACCCAGTGGGTCTCCATCGTGATGATCATCTCGGCCCTGGGTTGCGCCTACTTCATGAAAGCGGCCTACGCCTCACCGACACCGGAGAGCTATTTTTATCCCTTCCTGATCCTGTTTATCGTCCTCTTTGCCGCAACCGGAGTCGGCAACGGTTCAACCTTCCGTTCCATCGCCATTATTTTTGATAAGGAGCAGGCCGGACCGGTCCTGGGCTGGACCTCTGCCGTCGCCGCCTATGGGGCCTTTATTATCCCCAAGGTCTTCGGTGAGCAGATCAAGGCGACGACCCCGGAATATGCCCTCTACGGTTTTGCCGTCTTTTACCTTGTCTGTCTGGTTCTGAACTGGTGGTTTTACACCAGGAAGAACGCCTATATCCAGAACCCTTGATTTGACAGATTGTCTGCACTTAAGGGGACGGGTATCAGGCTCTGGACCGGTACCCGTTTTTGCCCTTGCTTCCACACAAATTGTGTCGGGTCCTGAAAGCTGCTCTGTTTAATCGACTTCTCCCGGATTGAAATTGCCAAAGGAAGCCAGGAGACTATAATTTCAAGAATGGGAAGAGGGTGATCGATAGACGCCGTCCATTTGTTCGAGTGACATTACTTCTGGCGGAAGAGTGCTTGCTGTTGCCGGAGAGAGTCGGTTCCGCGGCTGTTTTCTCACGCAGATGGAGCAGGTTCCATCTGCTTATGCCGGGTCAAGAATGAGAAGGTGTTGAATGAAAAAATAGTATCCATCTGGGCTCTTTTGATGACCTTCGGCTGCACGTCAGCGCCTAAGGGGGTGGCCCCCGTCATGCCGTTTGATCTGGAGCGTTACTTGGGAACCTGGTATGAAATCGCCCGGCTTGATCATCGTTTTGAGCAGGGTCTAAGTCGCGTGTCGGCGCCTACGTTAAGCGCAACGATGGTGGGATTGACGTTGTCAATCGCGGCTATAGCGACAAAACAGGCGAATGGAAAGAGGTGTCCGGTCGGGCTTACCGGGTTGGGGATCTGAATCGTGGAAGTTTTAAAGTTACATTCTTCTGGCCCTTCTACGCCGGTTATCATGTGATCATGCTGGATCAGCAGGACTATTCCTACGCCATGGTCTGTGGTCCCGAGCGGGATTACCTCTGGATTCTGGCACGAGACCGGTTGTTGGAGGCGTCGATTGTGGAAACCCTGGTCCAGAACGCCAGAGAGCTCGGTTTTGATAGCGACAGTCTTATTTTCGTTGATCATTCAGAGTTGTTGTAACGATTTAACCGCATGAAAGGAGGATCGCCATGAGCGACCCCGGCACTGGGAAAACGGCTTGCAAACCGAGTGATAGAGACCACTGCTCAGCCATCAATCTTCTGCTTGAACCGCTTGAGCGAGACCTGGGAGGCTTCAGCGTACGCAGGTTCCTGCCGAGTAAAAAATTATCGCATGTTGGTCCTTTCGTGTTTTCGATCATCTCGGCCCGGTGGCTTTTCCAGCGGGCAAGGGATCGACGTAAGGCCGCATCCGCACATCGGCTTGGCGACTGTGACCTATCTGTTTGCCGGTGAGATCCTCCATCGCGACAGTCTCGGGCATGTCCAGCCGATCCGCCCGAACGAGATCAACTGGATGACAGCCGGGAAGGGGATTGTCCACTCTGAACGGACCGGTTCGGAAATGCGGCGTCGGGGGCACAGATTGGAAGCGTTGCAATTGTGGGTGGCGTTGCCGGAAGAGGACGAAGAGTCAGAGCCCTTCTTCAGCCACTATGATGAGAGCGTGCTACCGCTTGTTAAGAGCGATAAGGCGACGATCCGCGTCTTGATCGGCGAAGCCTTTGGAGTCGAGTCGGGGGTTAAAACCCACTCACCGACCCTGTATGTTGAGGTGCGGTTGGAGCAGGACGGTCGAATTGCACTCCCTGATCATGTCCGGGAGCGGGCGGCTTATGTTGTTGACGGAAAGCTGCAGGCGAATGGCACTGACCTGAAGCAGCACGAGATGGCCATATTTGATCCGTCGGCCGTCGTTGAGCTGGTGGCGGTTGAAGCGGCTCGGCTGGTGATCATTGGTGGAGAACCATTGGGGAAGAGAACGGTCTGGTGGAATCTGGTTTCCAGTCGAAAAGAACGGATCGAACAAGCCAAGCGGGATTGGCAGAGAGGGCGCTTTCCCAGGGTCCCGGAGGAAACGGAATTTATCCTCTGCCTGAATAAGTGAATCTGGCTATCCACTTCATTCCAGTTGCGTTCAAGGAGTTCATTTCCAGGACCGCCTGAACCCATGAGGCTTGACTGTCGTCATCCGGGCGACAGTCACCCTGCCAATAGAATCTTTGAATATTTGCTATCTATCACTTGAGAGCAATAGATAACCAGATGGATAAGTGGATTGAGCCGATACAGGTAGCGACAGGTTAAGTTGTCCTACTGTGATTCGGCGATGCTTTCAAGCGATGCAGGATAGATCGTGTCTTGAGGTATCAGATGATCACTTCTTTTGCAGGGACGCGGGGACTGATCTACCATTCATGGTTGAAACTCATGCCGATCAGCCCGAAGAGAGAAAACGACATTAAGCTGACTTTTGTCTCAAAAAATATTAGGTTAAGCGGATGCGAGTTGCTACACGAATAATTCTCTATCTGCTTACTCTGGTTTTTGTTGCTTCTGCGGTGCTTGGGTATGTGTCTATTCAGGATGAACGAGCCCATCTCCTGTCCGGGATTCGCTCCGAAGCCCGCATTATGGCTCGTTCTCTCAATGCGGTCTTGCGGTTTTACCATCCTATTAGCCCAGAGGTCGATCTTGATAAATTGTTAACTGAGATTGCTCCCCAGGGTTGGACTATACCTCCCATGCTTCGCTTTTATGACCGAGACGGGGCTCCTGTCGGGGTTGCTTGTGCGGAATGTAATCCCCTTCCATTGCCGCAAAAAGCATAGACCTGAGTCATCTTGAAATTGCTGGACGCGAAGAAGTTATTGAAAGTGGGCTGGAACAATATTTGTCTATTATCCTCCCGGTTCAAGGCGTTGGGGAGGTTCAGCAGGGAGCGCTGGAAGTCGTTTTGCCACTGAAGCAGATCAATCAGACTCTGGCGGCGACGACCCGACGCTTTTTGTTTTTCACTCTGTCTCTGGCGTTTGGAATCGGTACGATTATTATTCTCATCGTCCGTTGGAGTATCACCCAACCGATGCAGCAGTTGATCAGGGCCGCCCGACAGTTGGGAGCTGGAGATTTATCCTCCCGGGTCAAACCGAGCGGGGCAGCTGAGCTCGATCGCTTAAGCGATGAACTGAATCGGATGGCGGAGCAACTTGAAAAACTGAATATTAAACGGGAAAGTTTCTATCAGGAAAAACTGCAACTCGAGAAGAGCTTACGTCATGCCGAAAAGCTTGCTTCCATCGGTCAGCTCAGTTCGGGCCTTGCGCATGAGATCGGCACTCCGCTTAATGTTATCAGCGGCCGGGCCGAATATCTGCTCGCCAAACTGGAAGAGGACGATTTTTCTCGCAAATCGTTGTTGACCATTATTCAGCAGAGTGAAAATATTACTACGCTGATTACGAGGCTACTGGCCTTTTCACGCAAAGGCGAACAAGGTTTTGCTCCCTTTTTCTACGTCAGCCCATCACCGATGCCTATTCTTTATGTCTGCTGCGATCCAAGCGACGCTCCGAAGAGATTACCTTGGAACTGGAAATGAAGGACGAACAGATGCTTGGGGACGAGAATGCTCTTCAGCATCTGTTCGTCAATCTGATCCTCAACTCCTTTCAGGCCATTGAAGGATCAGGGACTATCCACATCGCCGTCACATATATCGAGACAAAAGATCTGTTGCAGGTCGTTTATGAAGACAGCGGTCCCGGTATCCCGGAAGAACGGCACTCGCGTATTTTTGATCCCTTTTTTACGACCAAGCAAGTTGGAGAAGGAACCGGGCTCGGTCTTTATCTGGCGGCCAATATCATTGAAGAGCATGATGGAAAATAAAGGTTGAGCGGGCCGATAATGGTGGTGCTCGATTTGTTATTTATCTGCCCCGAAATCCCAAGGGCCGGTGTATCCCTTCAGAGTTGGAAAATTGATGAGCGGCATTATGAATCTGGATATTTTAGTTGTTGATGATCACGCCGACATGCGCGAGTTTCTGCAGGACGTTCTCCTTGAGCAGGGGTACAGGGTTGCGACGGCTGCCTCTGCGGCCGAAGCTCTTGAATGTCTGAACCAGCGGGAGTTTCACTTGGTTATCAGTGATATTAAAATGCCTGGCATGGATGGTGTCCGCTTGTTGGAAAAGATAAAGTCGGGGACTGGTTTTTCGCCGTTTGTCATCTTGGTCACTGCATTCGGCGATATCGATAACACCATCAATGTTATAGACAAAGGGGCGTACGACTATATCATCAAGCCATTTAAGATGGAGCAGATTCTGATAGCGACCAAAAGGGTCGAGCGGGAATTGTGCATGAGGCGTCGGGTCACGGAATTGGAAACCCGCGCATCCAGTCCGTACAAATTTTGGCGACTGCTCGGCAAAAGTGCTGCTATGCAAAAGGTTTTCACTTTGATTAAAAAAGTTGCACCCGCAGAAGGCAGTGTCCTGATAGAAGGTGAAACGGGGACTGGAAAGGAGCTGATTGCTCAGGCTATTCACCAAGAATCAGCTCGTAAGGATAGGCCTTTTGTCCCGATCAATTGCGCTTCGATCCCTGAAGGGTTGCTGGAGAGTGAACTCTTCGGCCATGTCCGCGGCTCCTTCAGTGGTGCCGGGGTAGATAAAAAGGGCCTTTTCTGGAAGCCGACGGCGGAACCCTTTTTCTTGACGAAATTGGAGAAATGCCACCGATGCTGCAGGCTAAACTGTTGCGGGCTCTCCAGGAGCGCAAGGTTCGACCGGTTGGTGGGACCAGCGATATCAGTTTTGATGTCAGAGTTGTTTCAGCGACAAATCGTGATCTGCGTGTCATTGCAAATGAAGGGGGCTTTCGCGAGGATATTTTCTATCGACTGGCGACATTTCAGATTATGGTGCCACCGTTGCGAGAGCGGAAAGCCGATATCCCCTTGCTGCTGGAAGCATTTTCGATGGAGCATGCGGTTTCCGGGCGCGATGTTTTGTTCCCCCTGAGGTTTTACGCGCTCTGATCGATTATTCCTGGCCTGGTAACGTTCGTGAACTGCGCAGCATTGTCGAACGTTGCATTTATCTCTGTGAAGCGGAAACGGTCAATCTTGCTGATTTGCCGGAAGAGATGTTGGAGCAAATTCGTCCACGAAATCGCTACTGCCTGCCCGACGATAAAACCCTGGAAGAAGTCGAACTGGAATATATTCGATATATTCTGGATCGTTGTCAGGGAAATCGTCTGCGGGCGGCTGAAATCCTGGGGATAAATCGTAAAACCATTCAACGAAAATTAAATATCTAAGCCCGTTCCGGTGTGCGACATTTTGTCCTCATGGGATCTTTTGTCGCAGCTGCCTTCTTCTCTATCGCCCCGCCTTCATCCTCTTTGTTCGAATTATTCCTTAATTTAATCAGTATCTTAGGTTGTTTTATCCCTCTGGCACGGCTTGTGCTCATGGTCTTGTTGAACTGCCCGTAATCTATTTCAATTGCAGCTCAAAGAGAGCGGAGACGGATGAGAAATCGAATAAAAAATCCTGATTGCCATCCTGGTGTTGCTTGCCGGTGTTGGTTTCCTTATTTCCCGAAGTTTGACAGAGACCAGCGTTTACTACATGACGGTTGACGAGTTGAAAAGTTCAACTCTGGGTAAGCAGCTGAAAAGTGATCAAATGGTGGCGAGTCGGGGGCAGGTTGTTGAGGGTTCTGTCGAGTACAACCAGCGGGATCTGATCCTGCGCTTTACCATCCGTGATGAAAAAAAACCTGAAGCAACGATCGACGCTCTTTATAACGGTGCCATGCCAGATTCGTTTGAGCCCGATATTGAAGCCTTGCTCGAAGGGACATTCGACCGGGAAAATAATCTCTTTCGGGCCAAAACCCTGATGGTGAAGTGCCCGTCAAAATATGAATCTGAACAGGACAAATGATCAGGAGAATGATTTGTGATAACTTTCGGTAATTATTCGCAGGTTGTAGCGCTTGTCTTCACTCTGCTGGCTATGGGACTTTTTCTCTGTGGCCTGTCTCGCAACAATATCCGTCTGATCAGGCCGGTAACGCGGTCTGATCAGTGCTGCCGTTGCAACTTCACTGGCTGCGCTGGCGCTGGTTTATCTTTTTCTGACCGATAATTTCCAAGTTGAATATGTCGCATCTTATTCTGATCGAAGTCTGCCGTTATTTTACAAACTGACTGCCTTCTGGGCCGGTCAGAAGGGCTCTCTTTTGTTTTGGGCCTGGGTTTTGAGTCTGTTCGTTGTTTTGGTCATCTTTAATAATCGTAAAGATCAGGATGATGCGAATACTCCCTATGTCTATCTGGTTCTGGCAGGGACGCTGGCATTTTTTCTTTTTCTTCTCTGCACTGTGAGCAGTCCATTTCAAGTCCTTGGATTTATGCCGACGGATGGGCAGGGGCTCAACCCCATGCTGCAGAATCCCGGCATGATCTTTCATCCGCCAACCCTGTTCATCGGCTATATCGGTTTCACCATCCCCTTTGCCTACGCAATTGCGGCAATGATTACCGGCAGCACTGGGGCCAGCTGGATTCGTAAAACCAGAGTGTGGAATGTCCTCTCTTGGATATTTTTATCGATCGGTATCATCCTCGGAGGTCAATGGGCTTATGTCGAACTGGGTTGGGGAGGGTACTGGGCCTGGGACCCGGTTGAAAATGCCTCCTTTATTCCCTGGCTGGTTTCGACCGCTTTTATCCATACCGCTATTATTCAGGAGCGGCGCGGGATCATGAAGGTCTGGAACATGGTTCTGATCCAGTTGACCTTTCTCCTCTGCATCTTCGGTACCTATCTGGTTCGTAGCGGTATCCTGCAATCTGTTCATGACTTTGGCTCGACCGGGCTGGGTGCATATTTTCTGTTCTTTATGGCTGTGGTTGCTATCGGCGGCATCTATCTGCTGGCGGAAAGCTACAACGAATTTAAAACTCCTGGAAGTGTCGACTCTTATCTGTCACGGGAGAGCACCTTTCTGTTTAACAATGTGGTTTTGCTGGCGCTCGCATTTGCGACCTTTCTCGGCACGGTCTTCCCTATTCTTTCCGAGCTGGTTACCGGCAACAAGGTCACTGTCGGCCAACCGTTTTTTAATCAGGTAAATACCCCTCTCTTTTTGATTCTGGTCTTTCTCACAGGGATTTGTCCACTGATCGGCTGGCGCAAGGCGTCCATGGCCAATCTGCGACGCAACTTTCTTAAGCCTGCACTGACAGCCATTGTTTCAGGTTTGGTTATGCTGGTCTCCGGTATCAATCAACCTTACGCACTACTGGCTTTTGTTCTCTCTGCATTTGTCGGCGCAACCATCGTTCAAGAATATTTGACAGCAATCTGTTCGCGCAAAGAATTGACAGGGGAGTCGTCCGCTTCGGCAGCGCTTGGTTTGCTTTGGAAAATGCGTCGTCGATATGGCGGTCATATCGTTCATTTCGGCCTGGCATGATGGTTGTCGGTATCGCTGCATCCTCTGCATACAAGTTGGAAACCCAGGGGACCTTGGCCCAGGGCGAAACTATGACAATTGGTGATTTTGAGCTCAAGTATGAAAGTTTTCGCAACTACCAGAAGTTTAACAGAACGATCTACGCAGCCCGGATCGGTGTCTTCAAAGAAGGAAAGCGAATCGATTCACTTGAGGCGGAGCGGCGTTATTACATCAATGCCAAACAGCCAACAACAGAAGTCGCAATTCGTTCAAACCTGATTGAAGATCTCTACATCACCATGCCGGGTATTGGTGAAAATAATGAAATTACCCTCAAGGTGGCGGTTAACCCACTGCTGATCTGGATTTGGATCGGTAGCTTCCTGATGGTTGTCGGGGGTGTTTTGGCGATTATCCCAGTTCGGGGGAAGAAATCATGAAAGTGAGAGTTTTTGAATTTTTCCTTCTGTTGATGCTGTTGATTCCCGTTACTGCATCAGCTGCGCTGACTGAAACCGAGGTTTCTGAAAGCCTGATCTGTTATGCCTGTCCTGGAGAGGCCCTGAGCATCGATCGCTGCAGTGGCGGGGATCAGATGCGTGAAGTGATCAGTCGAATGTTGAAGGAAGGCAAAAGTAAGCAGGAAATTCTGGATGTCTTTGTCGCTCAGTTTGGAGAGGGCATCCTGACGACAGTGCCCAAAAAGGCTTCAACCTGGTTGCCTACATGGGCCGTTCATCGGTTTCTGGTCGGTATTCCGTTAGCGATTTTTGTTATTCGTCGCTGGAGCTCTGCCGGGAAGAAAGAGGCCGAAGATGGAAGAGCGGTCAGTGCGTCTAAAACCCTTGACAAGCAGACGCGTGAGCAAATTGAAAAAGAGCTGAGTAATCTGGACAATGAGGATTAAGCGATGGACATAGTGATTTTATTCTTTATCAGTTCCGTACTGTTGGTCTACACCCTGGTGCCCGCTTTTCTTGCGAAACGACCTCTGACGTTGGAAGTCAGTGTTCAGGAGCGGCAGCGCAATGCTTTGAAACAGGAAAAAATCAGTAACCTCAGGGCTATCAAGGATATTGATTTTGAACTGGCGACCGGAAAGATCAGCGAGGATGATCATGAGGAATTGAAGACACTATACAGTCTTAGAGTCGCCGATATTCTTGACGCCGAAAAGCGGCTGCAGGAAGAGCGGAGCTGAGACCTCTCATGCAGCAAGATTCCCCTTTTTAAATATATCTGGATTGTGCAAATCCTATGGATGTCGTGAAGTTTTGAGAGGAATCAGTTTTGATCTGCAGCATGGTGAGTTCCTTTGTCTTTTTGGCCCCAACGGTGCCGGCAAGTCGACTCTGCTGAAGATTATCGCTTCTTTGCTGCGTCCCTCCTCTGGTCAGGTCAATATCCTTGGTTCCGATCTGGAGGAACAACCCGAAAAATATCGGGCCCAGATTGGCATGGTCTCACACCAGCCATTTGTCTACCCGGATTTGAGCGTGCTTGAAAATTTGGAGTTTTACGCCGCTCTTTACAATCTTGATAACCCACGTCAACGGGCCCTTGATCTGCTGGAGCAGGTCAATCTGATTGAGTATTACGATTTACAGGCGGCCATGCTTTCGCGCGGGATGCAGCAGCGTCTGACTATTGCTCGAGCGTTGGTTAATGATCCATGCCTGCTGTTACTGGATGAACCTTATACGGGTCTCGATGAGTGTGCTGCCAGTCTGTTTCGTGAGCAACTACAGCTGTTGCACAAGCGTAAGCGAACTATTGTCATGGTGACGCATAACCTGCGTCGAGGGATGGAGTCGGCTACCAGGCTGGGCATTCTGGTTCGCGGCGAACTGGTTTATCTGGAACGGAAGGGAGCTGTCGCTCCAAATGACTTTGAAAAACTCTATTTTGAACATCTGGTGGGGACATGAGCTGTTTACGGCAGGTTCGATTTCTGCTTGGTAAGGATCTGCGGATTGAGTTGCGAAAAAAGAATCTCTGATTTCGATGGCTTTTTTTGGCGCTTTGATTCTAGTGATGATGAATATTGCCACAGGAACTGGAAAGCAGGTTGATGCTGAAACAGGCGCAGGGATTTTATGGGTTGCCATCCTGTTTTCATCGGTCCTTGGTTTAGGGCGGGTTTTTGCTCGTGAAAAGGAAAATGGATGTCTCTCCGCACTGTTGATCAGTCCGGTATCACCGGAAGACATCTTTGTCGCCAAGGTGCTGGTGAACTTTACTCTGATGACAATGTCAGAGCTTGTGCTGGTGCCGGTTTTTTTTGTCCTTTTCGGAGCCCACCTCAGCGGTAAAATTGTTCTTCTCGTCCTTATTCTGGTGATCGTGAATATTGGATACTCAGCAGCTGGGACACTGATTTCGGCGATCTCTGCGGCGACGAAGCGCAACGAGGTGATGTTGCCGATCCTGTTGTTTCCCCTGCTGTTGCCATTTATTTCTCTGGCAATAAAAGCGACTGCTTCGGCTTTTGATGACCGACCATTTTTTGAGTTACTCAATCAGCTGGAAACGATGGTCGCTTTTTGTGTAATTTTCGTCGCCGCCGGGTACCTTCTTTTTCCCTATGCGATCAGGGAGGACTGATATGTCGACCGTTAACCGCTCTGCTCTGTTCTCCTGTTTATCCATGATCATGATTCCGCTGGCTATCGTATGGTTTTTTCTACGCCCCCGTTGGAAAAGACCATGGGCAGCGTCCAGAAAATTTTTTATTTTCATCTGCCGCTGGCATTGACGGCATTTCTTTCTTTTGGAGTCTCCTGTGTAGCGGGGATCATGTATCTACGCAGTCGCAAGCGGATCTGGGATGCGCGATTGGCTGCCAGTGTTGAAATCGGAGTGGTGCTGACCTCACTGGTGTTAATCACCGGCTCCCTGTGGGGAAAGCCGATCTGGAATACCTACTGGACGTGGGACCCGCGCCTGACCACATCGTTGATACTCTGGTTTATTTTTGTGGCCTGTCTCATTTTGCGCATGACAATTGATGAGGAAAGAAAGCGGGCCACATTTTCAGCGGTCATGGCAATTGTCGGTTTTTGTGATGTTCCGATTGTATTTTTATCAGCTCGTCTGTTCCGTAGTCTTCACCCGACAGTTATCCGTTCAGATTCTTCCGGCATGGAAGCGACCATGCTTGTGACGCTACTGGTCTGTGCGGGTGCCATACTGATCTTCTGGATTGGATTGTATAAATTCCGTGTCTCGCTCCTGTTACAGGAGGCTGAGGTCAACGATCTTCAAATAGATGGGACAAGAAGATGAAAGAAATTTTTTTGATTTTTGCATATATGGCGATTTGGGTCGGTTTAAGCGGTTATGTTGCTGCCCTGGCTTATCGACAGCGAAAACTGGCTGACCGGATTGATGTCATGAAGCAACGATTCAAGCATAAGGAGAGCTGATCGTGGAAATTATTGTAAGCCGTCGGGAAAATGTAGTACGGGCTTTCTTCTGGGCCATACTGGTTTTTGTTCTAATGATGACCGGATATTCTTTGATTGCAGGGAAAACAGACCGTTCTGAGGTCGGCAGACAACCATACAAACAGGCTGACTTGCAACAGCAGATAGATCAGTACAATTCAGTTTTGAAAAAAACCCAAAAAGATCTTCGGACTTTAGTTGCCCTGGGAGACCTCTACCTGAAGATGGACAATGAAGGGGCCGCCTTTGAAGTATTTCAACGGGCTGAAAAGGTTGACCCCGATAATGCTCACGTACTGAGTGATATCGGCGGTATTTATCAGCAGATTGGGCAATATGACAGTGCCCTGAAGCGCTACCGGAAAGCTTATGATCTTCACCCTCAGAACAATGGATTACTATTGAAAATGGCACTGATCTACAGTCGATATAAGGAAGAGCCCACCAAGGCGCTTGACCTTCTCGAACAGTTCCTGGCGACCAGCCCCGAGCCGCAGCTGGCAGCAACCGCCAAACAGGAAATTGTCAGAATCAGACAATTCAGCCGGCCTGTGGCTGAGCCGAAGGATTGATCAGCATCGACATTTTTTTGAGTGAGGGTTCTGTAGCAAAGCGATGGACAGGAAATCAGTCTTAACCGGCGTTGTTCTCTTTCTGTGTGTTCTGGGAGAGGTGATTCATGCCGATCAGTTGTTGGCGGCAGAGAGAGCAATACCGCCGGGGCACCAACCCCCTGTTGTCAACGTTTACAGTTGGCGGGAAATCAAGCTGGTGGAAGATATTCTGGTCAGAGAGCCTGAAAATCGCCAAGCTTGGGTCCGCCTTGGGGACATGCTTTATGATACCAGTCAGGTGATGAAGGCTATTGATGCCTATGATCGAGCTCTCAGGATTGATGGAAATGACGCCGATGTCTTAACCGATCAGGGGTTGTTGTTCCGTCGCATTGGCTGGTTTGATAAAGCGATCAAAAATTTTATCAGGGCAAATAACACAGATCCGGAACATGCAAGCTCGTTTTTTAATCTGGGAATTGTTTATTGGCAGGATCTTGGTGACCAGGTGAAAGCCCTCGCGGCGTGGAACCGTTATCTGGAACTCGTTCCTGCAGGACATGGCGCGGAAGAAGTGAAAAAAATGATTGATAATATGGATCAACAAACACAATTGATCCCGTCTGCCGGAGGTCAGACTGCTCGGTGAATGGAGCCGAGCACCGGTGACTTAGTCTGGCCTGAAACCGAATGACTGAACTCTTGCCGTTAAAGCGTTGCCTGCTTGATGGAGTGTCGGTTGTTTATTTGGAATCGATTAATCTTACTGTTCTTGATGGAGATGAAAATGAAAGTGTCTATTCTATTAATATTATCGGCCGTGTTGGTGAGTGCGCCGGTTATGGCTGTTACAGCCGCTCAGGAAAATGGCGAGACTGCCAACTGTACAACCTGCCAGAGTTTGGAAACGGATGAGGTCAGTGACCTTTTCAAGGGGTTTCCAGGGACAGTTGTTTCAGTCAACCCTGCTGAAGGTGCCGGGCTTTTGGGAAGTTGAAATGGAACTTCAAGGCCAAAAGATCCCCATTTATCTTGATTCGTCCAAGTCATATCTGGTCAGCGGTAGTGTGATCCGGTTGAAGGACAAAAAAAACATTACTGAAGAACGACGGCGACAACTTAATCCGGTTGATTTATCCAAAATCCCGACCGATGATGCTCTGCCGCTTGGTAATCCCGAGGCTGAAAATAAAATCGTTGTCTTTACCGATCCCCATTGCTCCTATTGCAGCAAACTTCACAAAGTAATGAAGCAAGCGGTTGAAGAGCGCTCCGACTTGTTGTTTCAGATCAAATTGCTGCCGCTCAAGCAGAGTTCTCAGGCGCTATCCAAGACGATCGCCTGCAGCCAGTCGATGGAACAGCTAGAGGCCGCTTATGAAGGAAAACCTGTGCCGGAGGAAGCCTGTGAAAAAGATATCATTGAGCAGAACGAGGCCCTCGCCCGCTCTCTGGGAATCCGCGGCACCCCGACTCTTGTGCTTCCCAACGGTCAGGTTGTCTCCGGCTATCGCTCCCTTACGGACCTGCTCGAACTGATCGATCAAGCGATAGAAAATAAAAAGAGTAGAAACGTTTCGTTTGAAGGATAATAAAAAAACAGCCGGTTCAGCAAGTCGGGCCGGCTGTTTCTTTATCCCCGAAAGATATCGGTGTGGATCTGAACCGTTCCGATACGGTAAACAGCAAAACAGGTTCAGACTTTCCCCTTGCAGGAAAGCAGGGCCTGATTTACCTTGCGAGGCATGCAATCCCTACCTATTGACCATATCCTTCCCGATCTGTACCGGTTGCTGGGGCAAAGCCCTGCAGTGGTTCTTCAGGCACCGCCCGGCGCCGGGAAAACAACCCGGGTACCCTTGGTCCCTGCTTGATCAACCTGGCTGGCTGGAAAGAGTATCCTGATGCTGCAGCCGCGCCGTCTGGCGGCACGCCACGCCGCCGAGTTTATGGCCGGACAGCTGGATGAGAAGGTCGGACGGACCATCGGCTACAGCATCCGTTTTGAGCGCAAGCGCTCGGCAGAAACCCGGATCGAAGTTGTGACCGAAGGGATTCTGACCAGACGGCTGCAGAGCGATCCCGAACTGGCTGGTGTCGGCCTGGTCATTTTCGATGAATTTCACGAGCGCAACCTGCATTCCGATCTGGCTCTGGCCTTATGCTGTGATCTGCAGTCGGTTTTGCGCGAAGATCTGAAGCTGCTGGTCATGTCGGCAACGCTGGATGCCGCTCCGGTCGCAGCACTGCTGGATGACTGTCCTGTTTGACCAGCGCGGGGCGCTCCTATCCGGTCGAGACCTGTTATTACCCGCAAAATAGGGAAGAGCGCATCGTTGACAGTGTCGTCACCGGAGTCATGCTGGCGTTAAAGGAGACCACCGGCGATATTCTGGCCTTTTTGCCGGGAGCCGGAGAGATCCACCGCTGTGCTGAACAGTTATCTGAACTGACTGCCATCGATGTCCGACCGCTGTTTGGCGGCCTGCCTTTGGCCCAGCAACGGCAGGCGATCGAGCCGGGAGCTAAGCGTCGGGTGGTGCTGTCGACCAATATTGCAGAAACCAGCCTGACCATCGAAGGAATCACCACTGTCGTCGACAGCGGCTGGGAGCGGCGTCCCCGGTTTGATGTCGGCAGTGGATTGACGCGGCTGGAATTGAAACGGATTTCGGCGGCCAGTGCTACTCAACGGCAAGGACGGGCGGGCCGTTTAGGTCCGGGTGTCTGCTATCGCCTGTGGAGTGAAGGTCGGCAGGCTCAGCTGCTAGCCCAGGCGCCACCGGAAATCCGGAGTGCCGATCTGGCCCCACTGCTGCTGGAGCTGTCCTGCTGGGGGGGAAACCGTTCCCGAACGCTTGACCTGGCTCGATCCTCCGGCGCCGTCCCACCTGGAACAGGCCCGAAAACTGTTGCAGGGTCTGGGAGCCATCACCGCTGACGGAAGGCCGACCGATCCAGGCCGGCGGATGGTGAAATTGCCGCTGCCACCGCGCTTGGCGCGCCTGGTGATTGCTGCCGAAAGCGATGATGAGGCGGCGCTCGCCTGTGAGCTGGCCGCATTGTTAAGTGAACGGGACCTGGTCTCCCGCTCTGCCGGTGTAGATGTCAGCGATTGTGACCTGGAAGTTCGCTGGCGTCTGTTGCACAAATATCCTCCCGTCCCGGGTGCGAAAGCAGTCGGGCGGGTTGCTACCGACCTGCAACGGATCCTGAAACAGGCAGCACAACCGCCTGGCCGACCGATTCCAGCAGGGTTCAACGCTGGTTGGCTGCCGCCTGGCCCGATCGTATTGCCCGGCAAAGGCAGCCCGGTTCAGATCGCTACCTGCTCAGCGATGGCAGCGGCGCTGTTTTATCGCCGCGTAGCGGGCTAAAGCGCCCCGATTTCCTGATTGCACTGGAATTGGAATATCGGGTGATCAGGCCGAAATCACCATCGCCAGCACCATCGGCCGCTCTCTGTTGGAAGATGTTTTTGCCCAGCGCTTAAAACCACAGCGGCAGGTCTGTTGGATGAACGCCAGGATCGGGTGACTGCGCAAGAGGTGGTTGCGCTGGGGCGTTGATCCTGAGTTCACAACCGTTGAAAGCGACCCGGGAGGAACAGATAAACGCAGCATTGGAAGGCGTCCGGCAGATCGGACTCGAGCGTCTGGCCTGGCCGCGTGAGGCCCGGCAACTATTCGCTCGGGTTGGACACTGTGCGACCGTGAGACCTGAAGATGGCTGGCCCGATCTCAGCTTTGCCGCCTTGAGCGAGCATCTGGAAGAATGGTTGGCACCCTATTTGGCAGGAATCACCACCCGCTCGGCTCTGGAACGCTTCAATCCACTGGAAGCGGTGAAGACACTGATCCCTGGCCCTTGCACTCTCAGCTGGATCGTCTGGTGCCGGAACGGATTGAGGTGCCCAGTGGCTCACGTATCCGGATCGATTACAGTGTTGAAGGGCCGCCGGTTCTGGCTGCCAAGCTGCAGGAGCTGTTTGGCTGGCAGCAGGGACCGCGGTTGATCGACGGTCGCTTGCCGCTGGTGATCCACCTGCTGTCGCCGGCGGGTCGACCGCTGGCGGTGACCCAGGATCTGGAAAGCTTCTGGGATTCTGTTTACCCCGAAGTGTGTAAAGAGATGCGTGGCCGTTATCCCAAGCACCCCTGGCCCGATGATCCGTGGAAGGCCCCGGCGACCGCGCGCACTAAGAAACGTTTGGCCCGGGAAAAAGTGAAGTAAGTCAAGCTGTTCCCAAAAGGCTTCGGAGAGTCCGGAGCCTCGCTCTGGAGATCATAGGATAAAATCCTCGCCGGGCCGATCGCCCTCGACAAGATCCCGTTCGGCGTCAAGAATCTCTGCCGGGCCGTAAAATTGAACCTGGAAACGTACAGGGACAGTGATCACAACATGGTGAAATCGTTCCGGCCAAATCACAATTGGGTGTTCCGGGTCGGCATCAAGGATTTCATCTGGAGAATCTTCCCAGACAAACTGAAGGGAACCTTCCTCGACCACCAGTAAACCGATTTTTCCTTTGGGAGCTAAATGCTTTTTCAAAAGTCCCTTGGGTACCGTTTTTCTGTAAACACCGGGGTGGAACCGACTTTATCGACTCCGAGAGGGAGGGTTGAATCTTGGAAAACCATAGTGTACTCCTTTCATTCAATTGTAACCCTGCCTATCATTATCCTCCAATCCAGCGTCTCGGTTCAACTCGCCCGCCTTTATAAACTGCATCGACCCGCTTAACCGGAACCGACCCGATTTCGGCAACAGGTTGTCATTGCTGATCATGACCCGGGATATCCCTCTTCCATCTCAGCTCTATTTCCATGAAGGACCGAGATCGACCGGAGTCCGGCCGCCCTTCCTATCGGTTAGGTTTCGCTTGTTCCGGAGTCAATCATATGTGTCCGGTTTGCTGTGGAAGAGAGCCAGGTATTGGCAATCAGCGCGCCGATAATCAGTATTCCTCCATAAACAGTGTTGATAGAGGTCGTCTCCCCCAGAAATATGAGCACAAGGAACGGGCCGAAGATCGTTTCAATAATTGTGAACATGCTGGCTTCGGCGGCTGAAATGAAGCGGGTCGCGGTTGTGAACAGGATCAAACCGAGAGGCATTTGAATCAATCCCATGATGGCCAGCACTGACAGGCTGACAGCGCCAGGGCTCAGATCGGCAAAGAATAGGGCAATCGCGGCCATGGCGTAACCGTTGATCATGATAATCGGCATTCGCTGAAGGGTTTGATAGCGACGCAAGTAAGCCTGGCCGATGCCCATTGACGCTGCAGTGGCAATGGCCATCATATCTCCAGCCAAACGACCCGTTCCTACCGAGGAAGCGGCGACCACAAAAGTCCCTGCAACCATGGTTATCATGGCAATGGCAGTGTGCCGTCTGATCTTCTCCTGACTGAACAGGTAGCTGAACAGGGCTGAAAAAAAAGGGGCGGTTGACAGGATGACGACTGTGTTCGCTACCGTGGTGTTGTGAACCGAAAAGACAAATCCAAAACTGCCTGAAGCAAAGATCAGCCCGGCAATGATATAGAGGGATCGGTTTTCTGCTGCAATTTTGAATGGCGATTTTTTCTGGGTGATGAATATAATGGCTGTCATCGACAGGCCGACGAACAAACCTCTCCAGAAAATAATCGTCATGCTGGGAGCGTCGGCAAGGCGAACCAAGAGAGCATCAAAGCTGAGGACGAGAACACCTGTGAAGGCGTAAAGGGATCCACGGAGATGGGTATTTGGTGTCATAGCGGTCGCTTCCCTGATGTTGTTGCGAGTATGGTAAGTCGGTTGATCATAACAGGAAGCAGCTTCATCCCGTCATCAATATATAACAGGAGTATTTTAGCTCCAACGGATGCTTATTTACATGACTTCTTTGACCTTCTCTTTTGATTCCTGTAAATTCGGGAGGGTTCGCAGGGTGAACCCGTCGAAAAAAACTTTATTGGGAGCCTGTTTGCAGAATCGAAGCATTATATGATGCTTAACTCAGACATTTAGAATTAAAGGAGAAAAAATGGCAACGAAAGATAATTTGGCCGATGCATTCGCTGGCGAGAGCCAGGCAAACCGTAAATATTTGGCTTTTGCCAAACAGGCCGATGTCGATGGTCTGCCCCAGGTAGCGAAGCTGTTTCGTGCAGCGGCTGCCGCAGAAACGATTCACGCTCACGCCCATCTGCGCGCTATGGGGGGGATCAAAACGACGGCAGAAAACCTGGCTGCAGCGATTGAGGGCGAAGGTTTTGAATTTCAAACCATGTACCCCCCTTACGTGGCCGAGGCTCGTGAAGAAGGTAACAAAATGGCCGAAATCTCTTTCAGCCATGCAATGCCTGTAGAAGAGGTTCACTACAATCTTTATTCGGCCGCACTGGAGTCGGTGAAGGCGGGTCATGATCTGGCTGATCGCCCGATCTATGTTTGTGAAATCTGTGGCAATACTGTTTATGACGCTGCGCCGGAAAAATGCCCGGTCTGTGGTGTCCCGCACAACAAGTTTTTTGTCGTCGAATAATATCGACAAATAGAAGAGGCGGTTACCATTGGGTGACCGCCTCTTTCTCTTGGAGGCAAGATGTCCGATTCACCTAAGCGTTGGCTTTGCACTGTTTGTGGTTACGTGCATGAGGGACCGGCTCCCTGCGATTACTGTCCTATCTGCGGGGCGATTAGTGAATTATTTGATCTCTACGTTCAGGCATCGGCTCCAGTCGAAGCGGACCCGGTTAATCGCTGGCGTTGTCTCACTTGCGAGTATCTCTTTGACGGTTCCGGACCACCAGCCTTCTGCCCGGTCTGTGGCGCAACTGCCGAGCATTTTGAGCCGTTGAACGATACGCCCAGGGAGCCCGCCGATAGCCGGCAGGTATTGGATGTTGTCATTGTTGGCGGCGGTATCGCAGGGGTCTCTGCTGCAGAGGCAGCCAGGGAACATTCGTCAAAAGCCAGGATCACACTGATCAGTCGCGAAACTGATTTGCCCTATTATCGGCTGAATCTGACCCGTTATCTGGCGGGGGAAATTGGCAGTGAAGATCTGGGGATCAAACCAGAGAGCTGGTACGCTGACAACGATATTCACTTGATGCTCGGCACTGAACTGCAGAAGATCAATACACAAAGTCAAACCCTGACCCTCAAGGGTTCAATTACTTTGGGCTATGATAAACTTGTCCTTGCCATGGGATCGCACCCTTTTGTCCCACCTTTTCCGGGATCTAATCGCGATAACGTGACTGTTTTACGGACCCGCCGCGATGCCGAATTCATCTTGGAACAAGCCTGTGAGGGCATGCCTTGCGTCATTATCGGTGGCGGGCTGTTGGGGCTGGAAACTGCTGGAGCACTGGCCAAGCGTAAGGTCGATGTCTCTTTGATCGAGGCTTTTGACTGGCTGATGCCGCAGCAGCTTAATCGAGCTGCAGGGGAGAGACTGGCTCGAGAGGCGTCAAAGCTTGGTATCAAGTTTCGCATGGGAGTTCGCATCAAACAGCTTGCAGGCGATGAAAAGGTGCGGGGAGTGTGTCTGGAATCGGGTGAAACTATTCCTGCGGAGCTGGTTATCATTACGGCCGGAATCCGTTCTAACAGCTATCTGGCGCGCATGGCACAGATTAAAACCGGTGAAGGGATCATTGTTGATAACGAATTGATGACCAGCCATCGTGATATCTACGCCGCGGGTGATGTTTCGGAACACCGTGGCGTTGTCTACGGAACCTGGGGTCCATCACAGTTTCAAGGGGCAATCGCCGGTATGAACGTGGTGGGCGGCAAGGTTGAATTTGCAGGTATCCCGCGGTCTAATTCACTCAAAGTTCTGGGCAGTGATCTGTTCAGCATCGGCCAGATTAAGCTTGAAGATGGAAGTTATCAGGAAATTGAAGAAGCCGTCGATAATAACTATGCTTACTTTCTGTTTCGCGACAGCCGCATGGTCGGCTCCATCCTGCTGGGGGATACTCGTCTGTCGGCGACGGTTAAAAAAATGATAGAGCAAAAAGTTCAGTGTCGTGATCTGCTCAGTCATGCGTCTGCACCTGAAGGCTTTTGTTCCCGTTTGGCGTCATTTACTGCAGCGTTGTCTGCTTGATTGAAAAAAGCCCCAGGCAGTCTTGGACTGAATGGGGCTTTTTCAAGTGTCAGGCAGTGGGTTGATCAGCTTCCAAAAGAACAACGATCAAACCACCCTGATCTGTTTGCCGTCAAATTCAACACTCTGCCCTGAGCGGATTTTACAACGTTTGCGTAACTCGACCTGTCCGTCAACCCTGACCTGACCATCGCCAATCAACATTTTCGCCATGCCGCCGCTGGGACAGATTCCGGTCAACTGCAACAGGTTGCAGAGAGCGACATGATCGCGCCCTTCCAGTTCAAATTCATCCATTCGATCTATCTCCGTTTATTCTGTGTATGTTTAGGAAAATGTCCTGGCCCCCGTTTTTGGGCCACCTTCTTCTCTGCCACCCAGACTGCGTGACGATAGGCTCCTTTGCCGGGACGTTCGCATTTGACCGCAAAACCGGCTGCGGCGAGGCGTTTTTCAAAGCCGACATCGGGATTCTCACCCCAGATAGAAAAGACGCCGTCCTTTTTTAAGGCGAGGCGACAGTTTTCAATCGCCCGGCTGCCATAGAGCGGATCATTGCGGCGGTCGGTTTTCGGGTGGGGGCCGCGGTAGAGGTCGAAAATGATCGCATCAAAACTGTCGTGCGGTGACTGCTTGATCAGCTCGGCAACGTCGCCTATGTGAATCTGAACCCGTGGATCGGCGCTTGCGCCATCGGTGAGTTCTGCCAAGGGGCCCAGGCACCATTCCTTGATCTTGGGATTCAGTTCAGCAACCACAACCTCGGCCTGTCCGGCAATTCATTCAGAACGGCCGTAAGGTGATTGCCATGCCCAATCCGCCCACCAGCACTCTGGGGGCAGTGCTGCCTTTCAGCTTGCGACAGCCGAGTCTGCCAGAGCCATTTCGGAGCGTTGGGCTTTGCTGTTCATCAGGATCTGCGAACCTACGGTGATCAGGAAATCACCTTCGCCCCGTTTACGCAGTTCCAGTGCTCCTTCATCATCGGTTTCAAACCGGTCGAGAATCTGCCAAGGGATTGCCATGTTCCTCCTTTTCTATTGAAAGTAACCGTTCCACAAGCCGCTGAAAAAATTCCGGGCATTTACCCCAATGGAGCGGTTTTTGTACCCTCCCTCCTGTATCACCAATGTTGGTAGCTGCAACTGACCGAGGGTTCTGCCCAATTTGACGTAGTCCTTGGCCGCAAGGCTCCAGGTCCCGGTCGGGTCCCCCTTCGCTGTATCCAGCCCGAGGCAGAGGACCAGATAAACAGGCTGATAAGCGTTGATTTTTTTAAGTGCCCGTTTCAATGCTTTGAGATAGTGTTCACCATCCAACTGTTCGGGTAACGGAAGGTTTAGATTATATCCGCTTCCTTCACCTTCCCCGGTCTCCTCTTTGAAACCGCAGAAATATGGGTATGCAAAGTGGGGATGCCCATGTAGTGAAATAGTCAGGACATCGCTGCGCTGGTAAAAAATTGTCTGCTGTCCGTTGCCGTGGTGGTAGTCGATATCAAGAATGGCCACCCGGCCGAACTTGCTTAAGTAGTTTGCCGCGACGGCAGCGCTGTTGAAATAGCAGAATCCCCAAAAGCGTTGTATTCGGCATGATGACCGGGAGGTCGCACCAGCGCATAAGCCAGCCGTCGGCCTTCAAGTAACTGGTCGGCACCGGAGAGCGCGCAGTCCACAGCTCTCTTGGCGGCGTTCCAAGCGTTTTGGTTAAGCGGAGTAAAGGTGTCTATGCAGTAGTAACCGGCGCGAACCGCCATTTCCTTTGGTGGCCGTGCAGCGTTACGTAATGGGAACACATAGGGATAGACTGATTTTCCCGGCTCCAGAGTTTTGCACATACGCTTAAAATAATTGATGTAGTCAGCGCAATGCACCGCGCGAATATGCTTTTCCGGATAATCCCTCACCTCGATTTTCTCAAAAATGTCGAGTTTATCCAATTCTTTGAGGATTGAGCGGATGCGAACCGGAGACTCGACATAGCCCCGTTCACGAACGTGGTGTATATCATGACGATCGTTTATCGCCAACGCAATTCGCTTCAGTTTGCCGGTCACCGGGTGGTTTTTAACCAGCCGCTCTGTTTTAACATACTGCGGAGATCGAACCCGAATCGGCTCGTCGACAAAGGAGGCGACCACCTGTTCGATATACTTTTGGGGACAGAGATGCCCGTAGCGTCTTTCGAGAATTGCCCGGACGATGTTGCGCGCCGTTTCAGCAGACAGTAATTGCTCTTGGCCGAGCGGATCAAAGACCAGATAAGGAGGATTATCGGGCTCCTCCGGATTGACAGGGGTTTCGTAGGCTGTTCCGACTATCGGGTAGGCCTGATAAGTTTCGTAGAATTTCAGTCGTGCCCGGTTCTGTTTAAGGATGTCCGGATCTTTGCAGAGCAGCGGATCGTCCGGCAGACACTCAAAAAAAATTCCGTGGACCCCAAGCGATAAGGCTTCTTCGCGCAGGTGCTCGTAGAGTGCGCTGCCGATCCCGCCGCCGGTAATGTTTTTTGCCGCGGAGATGTAATCAAGGTAGCAGAACTTCAGTTGAGCATCGTGCGAGAGCAGAGCGAAACCCTTGATTTTTCCATGCGGGTCTTCAGCTACGTAGACAATTGCGCGGAACTTGTGCTTGAGTGGATTGAGCAAGAGCTCGGGGATTTTATCGACATCATTTTTGCCAACTGGGGGAACTGGTCGCGGAGGATCTGTTGTACCTGGGAAACCGCTTCCCGGTTAACGGGAAAGCTATCATCAAAAACACGGCGGATACGGAACATATGGCAGCTCAATAGCGGAAAAAGTTGTTTGAGTTTAGCACGGAAAATGTTTTCGTAAAGCGGATATCAAGCAGAGTAACCACCATCGAGTTTGTTGTTCTAAAAATAGCGATTATTTTATTGACAAGCCGATTACAGGGGCGTATATGCTTGCGGAAATAGCATTCTGGTACGAGCCAGCGTAACGACCACAGCTTAAAAAGCGACCCCTTTTACAGCCTCAGCCGCCAGGCACCTCGGACCGAAAGAATGCTCACTTCTACTACGGGAGTTGTGTCGTAAAATGGCTTTTAAGGGGTTATCAGATGCATATTGCTCTCGTCTTTAATTTACGCGAGGAGTCTATCCCAGCCGACGAACCTCCGTCGGATTATCCCGGTCATCCCAGTGACGATAATTACGCCGAGTGGGATGATATCTCGACCATCAAAGCGGTCGAAGCGGCCTTGGCAACCTCCCATCAGGTGTCACTGGTCAACGCCGATCTTGACGCCTTTGAAAAACTCCGCACAATAAAACCCGACCTGGTTTTCAATATCGCCGAAGGATTGCACGGAGCCAGCCGGGAAGCTCAGATGCCTGCCATTTTTGAGATGCAGCAACTGGCGTATACCGGTAGTGACCCGACTACTCTAGGAATCTGCCTCGACAAACGTCGTACGAAAGAGGTCCTGGCTCAGCACCGGGTGCCGTCTCCTCGCTTCTGGGTGGTTGATTCTCCGTTTGAATTACCGAAACGGCTTAAGTATCCACTGATGGTTAAACCGCCGTTGGAAGGTTCCAGCAAGGGGTGACCGACAAAGCTCTCGTACGCAATCGAACAGAGCTGATGGCTCAAGTCGACTGGGTCGTTGCAACCTATCGGCAGAGTGCCCTGGTCGAAGAGTTTCTGCCCGGCCGCGAATTCACCGTAGCGTTGCTCGGTAATGGCGATGAGCTGCGCGTGTTGCCGATCGTTGAGATAAATTTTGCGACCCTGCCGGAAGGAGTCAATCCGATCTATTCCTTCGAAGCCAAGTGGATATGGGATACTGAGGATAATCCTTTGCCTATTTTCAGCTGCCCGGCCCAGCTGGACCCCCTGTTGCAACGCCAGATCCAGGACGTCTGCCGAAACGCCTTTAATGCCCTTGGTTGCCGCGACTGGTGCCGGATTGACGTGCGCCTGAATGCAGCCGGCCATCCGCAGATTATCGAGCTGAACCCCCTCCCCGGTATTTTGCCGCGCCCGGATCAGAACAGCTGCTTTCCCAAAGCTGCTCGTGCCGCCGGGCTCAATTATGACCAATTGATCCTTAGTGTGGTGGACGCTGCCTGCGCTCGCCTGCAGCTCAATCAGGGTGACACAAATGAGAATCGCCGTCTGCTTTAATCAGGTGCCTGCCGTGCCGCTGCGCGGTGAGCAGAAGGACCTGATTTCCGAAGCAGGTGCCGGTACCGAAGCTGAAGCGGTCGCTGCCGCCCTGCGGTTGCTCGGTCACAGGCCGACACTGATTCCACTCGGGGCAGAGATTGCGCCCTTCGTCGCAACCCTGAATAACGAGCAGCCGGAGCTGATCTTCAATTTCTGCGAGGGCTTCTGGGGGGATAGCAGCCGCGAACTGCATGTCGCCGCGCTGTTCGAGTTGCTGGGTCTGCCACATACAGGTTCTCCGGCTTTATCCCTTGGTTTAACGCAGAACAAGTCCCTGACCAAAGACTTGCTGACCCGTCACGGTTTGCCGACCCCGAATTACCTGTTGCTTCAACCGGGCGAATCCTTGCCGGAAAAGCTCGACCTGAGCTGGCCGCTGATCGTCAAGCCCTGCCTTGAAGATGCATCCCTTGGGATTACGGCAGAAAGTGTCGTCAACGATGAGATTGCTCTGTCCAGCCGGGTTACTTATGTCCACGATCATTACCGTCAGGGTGCATTGGTTGAAGAGTTTATCGGCGGGCGTGAGATTAATGCTGCGGTCATTGGTGACCGCTTTCTCGAAGCACTGCCGATTTCCGAAATCTGTTTTCATAAAGGGTTAGCGCAACCGATTGTCAGTTACGACGGAAAGTGGCTGGAAGATTCCTCTGAATATGCGGCTACCGTTCCAGTATGTCCGGCGGACCTGTCGACCCGGGAACAGAAGGCTGTTCGCGAAGTGGCTCTACATGCCTGTCGTCTCCTCGGTTGTCGTGACTACGCGCGGGTCGATATTCGTCTGCGTAACGGCATCCCCTATATTCTTGAAGTCAATGCCAATCCGGATCTCTCGCCAGAAGCCGGTCTGGCCCGTTCTGCGCTCGCAGCCGGATTCGATTATCCGGCCCTGATCGGTAGAATTCTTAATTTCTGTCTTGTCCGCATGGAGAAACCTGATGCGTAAACTGATTGCTTCCGACCTGCTCCCGCTGCGACAGATCCTTGTCGCCACGGAATCCTTTACTGAGGTGGAAATTGACTGTGCCATGGAACTGCTTGAAACGGTTCTTAATGATCCCGAACAGCGGGATTATCAGGTTATCGTCGCCGAATACGAAGGGGTTGTGGCCGGTTATGTTCTGTATGGACCGGTTCCTCTGACCGAAGGCAACTATGATCTGTATTGGATCGCTACCGATCCTGACCTGCACGGCGAGGGAGTTGGCCGGCAACTGATGAAGGAAGTGGAACGTCGACTGCGTGTTGCCAGAGCACGGTTGCTCTGTTTGGAAACCTCTTCGCAGACTCACTACAGCCGAGCTCGGAAATTTTACCAACAGGCTGGTTATGCAGAGGAATCGTGCATCCGCGATTTTTACCGGCCCGGTGATAACCGCATTACCTACGTCAAACGTTTTCGTTATTGAGGCTCAAGGAGCACATCATGGAAACCTGGGTAAAACAATTGCAGGAAAGCATCACCAGTCCGGGCAAAGTGACCCGCCGCTTCGGTGTAGATCCACGCCCCTCGAAGAGGTGGTCGAAAAGTACCCGATGCGTGTTCCCAACTACTATCTGGGTTTGATCAAGGAAGTTGGCGACCCGATCTGGAAGCAGGCGGTTCCAGATATTTTGGAGCTTCAAGATTCGGTCTGTGTGGCTGACCCGCTTGAAGAAGAGAATCAAAGTCCAGTCCCTAATCTTGTGCACCGCTACCCGGATCGAGTTCTGTTTCTAGTTTCGTCCGAATGCGCTATGTACTGCCGCTTCTGCACCCGCAAGCGCAAGGTCGGCGGTGAGGACATGCAGGTGACGGGAGAGACCATCAGTGCCGGGATCAATTACATTGCACAGCATCCGGAAATTCGCGACGTCATTGTTTCCGGTGGCGATCCGCTGTTGCTTTCGGATGAAACCTCGGTTCAATCCTCAGTCGTTTGCGTGCCATTCCGCATGTACAGATCATCCGCATCGGTTCTCGGGTGCCTGTCGTACTGCCGACGCGCATTACTTCGGGATTAGTGCGGGTGCTACGCAAGTATCATCCATTATTTCTGAACACCCACTTTAATCATCCCGATGAAATATCCGAGCAGTCGGCCAAAGCCTGTGCCCGGCTTGCCGATGCCGGGATCCCGCTTGGCAACCAGTCTGTGTTGATGCGCGGAATCAATGATGACCCGCAGGTAATGAAACTGCTGATGCAGAAACTTCTGGCGATTCGCGTGCGCCCTTATTACATTTATCAGGCTGATCTGGTGCAGGGGACCGATCATTTTCGCACCAGCGTTGAAGAGGGGCTTGAAGTGATTCGTGGTCTACGTGGACATACCTCGGGGATGGCCGTTCCGGCGTTTGTTATCGACGCTCCCGGAGGTGGAGGTAAAATTCCGCTACTCCCCGATTATCTACAGTCGCTCGGCAGTGAAATCATCCTGAAAACTACCTGGGTGAAACCTACTCTTATGTCAATGCGGCCTCGAAGGCAGAGAAGGAGCTGATCAAGAAGGTCGTTAACGAAAAAGGCTGATGACCAGACAAATACACACAATAAAAACGCCTCTGCTGATTCGCGTCTGAGCAGAGGCGTTTTACTTTCCGTTTTGTTTTCGCCCTACAATTTCAGATCGGCTTCGCCTGATAGTGTTGCTCACGCATTTTCGCAACTTCGCTGCTTTCAAGGTAGTCATCGAAGGTCAACATCCGATCGATAAATCCGGCCGGGGTGAATTCGATGATCCGGTTGGCGACGGTCGAGAGAAACTTATGGTCATGACTGGTGAAGAGGATCACCTCCGAAAATGAGATCAGGCCGTTGTTGAGGGCAGTGATCGATTCCAGATCCAGGTGGTTCGTCGGTTCGTCAAAGACCAGCGCATTGGCTTCGGTCAACATCATTTTGGCCAGCATGCAGCGAACTTTTTCCCCCCCGGAGAGGACGGTCGACATCTTTTTGGCTTCGTCGCCGGAGAACAGCATCCGACCCAGAAAACCGCGGGCAAAACTTTCCCCTTCGGTGGGGGCGAACTGCAGCAGCCAGTCGACCAGACTCAAGTTTTTTCAAAGTAGCGGCTGTTGTCGATGGGGAAGTAGGCGGGGTGATGGTTACACCCCAGCGGAAGCTGCCGCTGTCGGGCTGCAGCTCACCTTCCAGAATCTGAAACAGGGTCGTCTTGGTTAGGCTGTCTCCACCGATCAAGGCAATCTTGTCGCCCTTATTGACGGTCAGGCTGAAGTTGTCCAGCACCTTGACGCCATCGACGGTTTTGCACAGGTCTTTGATTTCCAGGATGACATCGCCGCAAGTCCGCTCCGGCTTGAAGACGACAAAGGGATAGCGTCTGGAAGAGACCGGCATATCCTCGACCGTCAGTTTTTCCAACAGCTTTTTCCGTGATGTGGCCTGCTTGGCTTTAGAGGCGTTGGAGGAAAAGCGCTGAATAAATTCCTTCAACTCATTGGCTTTGTCGGTGACCTTGCGGTTTTCTTCCTGTTTTTGTTTCAGAGCCAGCTGGCTGGCTTCGTACCAGAAATCGTAGTTGCCGACATAAGTGGTGATTTTGCCGAAATCGATATCGGATACGTGGGTACAGACCTGGTTGAGAAAATGACGGTCGTGGGAGACAACGATGACGGTATTCTGGAAGCGCTCGAGAAAGTCTTCCAGCCACTGAATCGATTTAAGGTCCAGGTGGTTGGTCGGCTCATCGAGCAGCAGGATATCGGGATTGCCGAACAGCGCCTGAGCCAGAAGCACCCGGACTTTTTCGCCCCTTCAAGCTCCTTCATTTTTTGCTGCGCAATGGCTCACCGATGCCGAGACCGTTAAGCAGCACAGCTGCTTCAGATTCCGCTTCGTAGCCGTTCATTTCGGCAAATTCGGCTTCCAGCTCTCCAGAGCGGACACCATCTTCGTCGGTGAAATTTTCTTTAGCGTAGATCGCCTCCCGCTCCGCCTTAACTTTGAACAGCCGCTCGTGGCCCATCATGACCGTATCGATGACAGTTTCATCATCAAAGGCGAAGTGGTCCTGACGCAACATGGCGATCCGTTCACCAGCACCGACTGAGATCTCTCCCTTGTCCGCTTCCGCTTCTCCAGCAAGAATTTTCAGAAAGGTCGATTTCCCGGCTCCGTTGGCGCCGATCAGGCCGTAACAGTTACCGGGGATAAACTTGATATTGACATCTTTAAAAATGACCCGTTTACCGTAGGCAAGGGCGATGTTATGTGCGCTGATCATCTGTCTGTAACTTCCTCTAAAATAAAGAAAAACCACAGGGTTCATCCCTGTGGCCCGGGTGCGTGGTGGTTGTATCATTGATTAGGAGTTCGGGGCAACCTGATAAGCCAGATTCATCGGATTTCACAATAGGTGGAGTGAATCGCTGCGGCTTCAATCGTGTAATAGAGCCACTGAGACAGGGACTGCGGGGATTTTGAGTGGTCGAATTGCGGGAGACACCCTCTTGATATCGATTCAGGGTTTTTATGGTTTTTTTCGGCTGTGACGGCAGCAATGGCCGCATGCTGTTGCCGCTTGCTCATCAAGTGCAGAGTTCGGGTTGGTGTCGCCTTGCTCTCAATATCGTTGTCCAGGCGCTCTTTCCGTGAAAAGGCATACAGCTTAAGTTGATATTTTAACTTTTGTTTATTGTGATTATTCCTTTTAAAAGTCGCTAGTTATCTGTTTTCGCTCCGCTTTGTTCAACTTTTGTTGAATTCTGTGGATCCTGCAAAATAATTTATATCTCTTAAAATACCATAAATAGGATAATCGATCTGTTTGTATTACTTGGCATTAATGTTGCGATAAAGGACGTTGCTGCGCCATCAACTCTCCCTGGCCGCATGCTTACGTCGGGGACGGATGATGTCATTCCATCTACACTTATTTGGGGGTGAATATGTTTAAGAATCTCAGTTTAGCAAAAAAGCTCATCTTTGGTTTCGGCTCTGTTCTGATTTTGCTTGTCGTTGTTGGTTTCATTGCTTTTTCAGCCTTGGAAAGGGCAAATAGTGGTTTTACCGGATACCGGGAAATGGCAAGGGACGCAAACCTGACCGGTCGGGTGCAGGCCAATATGCTGATGGTGAGAATGAATGTCAAAGATTACATCATGACCGGCAGCGATCGCACGTTAGATCAGTTCAAATCCTATTTCGACAAGACCGAAGGGTTTGTCTCCGATGCCCAGAAAGACATTCATGCACCGAAACGGGCAGCGGTTATCGATGATATTGATACTGCGCTGGAGGTGTATAACCGCTCTTTTGAAAAAGTCGTCATGTTGAAAAAGAGCGTAATCGGCTGGTCAATGACATTTTGAACATTCGTGGTGAGGAGATTGAGAACAGGTTGAACACGATGCTTGCGTCAGCTCGAGAAGATGGCGATATGACGGCGGCTTATGGGGCATCGGTAGCGATGCGCAATTTGTTGCTGGCCCGTCTTTATGTGGTGAAATTCCTTAATACAAACAGTCCGAGCGATGTGGACAAGGTAAATCGCGAATTTGTCAAGGTTGATAGCGCGTTGACAGCGCTTGATCGTGACCTGAGTCATCCCGGGCGGCGGGATTTGCTTGAGCAGATCACTTCCGAAATCAGGGTTTACCGTCAGGCGTTTAAGGAAACGGTCAGTGCGGTCAATACAGGGAATGACCTTATGCAGAGCCATTTATCCCGGATCGGCTCAGAGGTTGCGTCCGGGATAGAACAGGTCAAGCTGGATATCAAGAAAGAGCAGGATCGTCTGGGGCCGCAATTGCAGGCGGCAAATAAAAGGTCGGAGTTGACGATTATTGGTCTGGCAGCGGTTGCAATTTTTCTCGGCATCGGCATCGCGACCCTGATCGTACGAGGTATTCTGAAGCAGATGGGTGGCGATCCGGCTGTTGTTGCTGATGTTGCCGCTCATGTTGCCCATGGTGATCTTGATATCGACCTTCCCGATCATGGCGAAGAGGATACCAGTCTGTATGCCGCGATCAGGCGTATGGTCGATAGCTTGAAAGAAAAAGCCGGGTTGGCTCAGCAGATCGCCGCCGGAAACCTGACGACAACGGTCTCGCTGGCCTCCGAGCGTGATGTGCTCGGCATTGCTTTACAGCAGATGTCTGCCAACCTGAACGAGGTGCTGGGGCAGGTTCAGGTGGCAGGTGAGCAGATTGCTGCAGGCAGTTGTCAGGTTTCTGATGCCAGTCAGTCGTTATCTCAAGGGGCAACGGAGTCTGCCAGTTCGCTGGAAGAAATTTCCGCATCGCTGAATCAACTGGCATCTCAGACCACGACCAATGCTGAAAACGCCAGTCAGGCCAACAGTCTGACTGCTGACGCAAGTCAGTCCGCCGAGCGGGGGCGTCAACAGATGCAAGCCATGGTTGAAGCGATGGCCGAAATCGATGAAGCCAGTCAAAGTATTTCAAAAATCATCAAGACGATTGATGAAATCGCATTTCAGACCAACTTGCTGGCCTTGAATGCCGCTGTTGAGGCGGCGCGGGCGGGCCAGCACGGCAAAGGCTTTGCGGTGGTTGCGGAAGAAGTTCGCAATCTTGCTGCGCGCAGCGCCAAAGCGGCTGAAGAGACCTCTGAGCTGATCGAAGGGTCGGTGCAGAAGACGGCAAACGGCAGTCAGATGGCCAACCAGACGGCCGAGGCTTTGAACGGTATCGTTTCTGGAATCGGCAAGGTGAACGATCTGGTTGCTGAAATTGCCGCGGCCAGTTCCGAGCAGGCTCAAGGCGTCAATCAGATCAGTATGGGCGTCGGCCAGATCGATTCTGTGACCCAGCAGAATACCGCTAATGCTGAAGAAAGCGCCGCTGCCGCTGAAGAACTGTCCGGTCAGGCAAATCAGTTGAATGAAATGCTGAAGCGGTTTACTATCAGGCGGCATGCTTCTCCTTTGGCGGCCGTACCTTCAGAACAGGAAGATCTCAGTTATGACGAATCCTGGAAAAAGGTGAGGGGTCAGGCTCAGGAAAAGCTGCGGCAACTGGATAAATCTCAACCACAGATAATACTGGATGATGTCGAATTCGGGAAGTTTTGAGTCAGGCTGGCGCCACCCGGCAGTTTGACAGATCCCGATCAGAGGAAAATTATGGAAACGATCTGCTCATATTGTCAAAAACTGCAGTCCGATTCAGCTTCGGAATCACCAGAGGCGATCAGTCATGGTATCTGCCGCAGCTGTCTGGATACCATTGTCATCGGTGGCGGAAAATCTCTGGAGGCCTTTCTGGATCAGTTTTCCGAACCTGTTTTGTCGTCGATGGAAACGTTCGGGTCGTCACGGCCAATAGCCGGGGACTGGCTATGCTGGTGAAAGATATCAGGACGGTGCGCGGGGAAATGAATGGAAATGTTTTCGGCTGTATTCATGCCGACGACCCTGGTGGTTGTGGCGAAACGGTCCACTGCCATTCCTGTGCTATTCGTAATGCGGTGACACAGGTTTTGGAGACCGGACAGCTCTGTATCGAGCAGTCGGTCTGCCAGGAACTTGATACCGTGATCGGCCCGAGAAATGTACGCTTTCTGATTTCGGCGGAAAAGGCCGGCAATGCGGTTCTGCTGAGAATTGATGAAGCGAAGGTCGAAGCTGCTGTTGCATTGTCTTAGCATGTCTGATTACATTTCAGGCTCTTGTTCTGTAGCAGGTGAGAAGGCAGGGATTTCCCTTCGGGAAGGTTCATGGCGAAATGAGCGCCTGTCGAACTTGAGACCGTCAGCCGATAATTGCTTTTACCGATGACGACCAACATGACCGTTCTTTCCAAAAGAACCGGTCATGTTTTTAAATTTTCATGATGGCGTGAAAAAGATATCCAGAAAATTTACCGGCATCTAACATTCCTCTTATCCTCTGCTATTCTTTAACAGGATGATTTGCATGTCTGAAAGACCACCCATTTTTCACGTGTGAGGAGAAAATATGAAGAAGATTGTTATGCTGCTGTCCTGTTTGTTTGCTCTGGTCGGATTTGCCCAGGCCGAGACTTTAAGCCTGTTGACCTGGAAGGGCTATGCTCCGCAGAAACTGATTGATCAATTTGAAAAAGAAACGGGGATTAAGGTTGAAGTGACTTTCTCCAACAACGAGGAGATGATCGCCAAACTGCGTGCAACCCGAGGCGCGGGATTTGATCTGGCCCAACCGAGCCAGGATCGTATTTCATCGGTTCAGGCTAAATACAAAATTTACCAGCCGCTCGATTATTCCAGGATTGACACGTCCCTGTTCATACCGTCAATGCTCGATGCGGTCAAAAAAAATACCCTGGTAAAGGGACAATCTTACGCTGTCCCCTTTTGCTGGGGGACGTCCGGTCTGATTGTCAACAAGGATAAAGCTGCCGATGCCACCAGCTGGAAAGCGTTACTCGATGATCAGTATGTCGGTCGGATCAGCTATCGTCTTAAACGTCCAACCCTGATCGCCATGGGATTTGCCCTGGGCTACGATCCCTTCTCGCTCTACAATAATCCAAAAGCGTACAAGGGAATGCTCGATACCATTGCCAATACCCTGATCGTTTCAAAACCCCTGGTTAAGAACTACTGGGCTAATGGTGACGCTCTGCTTGAGTCGATGCGCTCCGAAGAGGTGTTTGTTGCCATGGCCTGGGATGCCGGTGGCTGGAAACTGCACGCCAATAACAGCGCCATCGATTTTGTAGCTCCTGAAGAAGGTGCCCTGGGGTGGATCGATACCTTTGCCATTCCGGCCAAGGCCAAGAATACCGAGGCGGCTTACAAGTGGATCAACTTTATGCTCAGACCGGAAAACTCCGGCTATTTCACCACAACCGAGAAATATGCAACGGCGTCGAAAGGCGCCAATGCTTTTATTGCACCTGAGGTTCGGGCCAACTTTGAGCGGTCCTTCCCGCAGGCCGATATCGATAATATCAAGTGGTATCCGCCGGTACCGGCCAAACTGGAAAGCATGGAAGGCAAGGTCCTTGATAAAATCAAGGCTGCCCAGTAACCATCAACTCCTATTCATTGAACAGGGGTGGCCACAGCCACCCCTGTTGTTTCTTCCGGGATATGCATGAATAACGACCTGTCTGTTGTCGATCTGGTGAAGACTTTGGTGATTTTACTGCGGTTGATCAGGTCACCTTTGCTGTTGAACAGGGTTCCTTCTTTTCGATCCTCGGACCGTCCGGTTGCGGGAAGACAACACTTTTAAGAATGGTGGCCGGATTTGAAGCCCCGACCTCCGGTGCCATTGAGATACGCGGCAAGGATATGGTCGGAGTGCCGCCGAATCTGCGTCCCGTTAATCTGGTTTTTCAGCATCTGGCCCTTTTCCGATGATGAATGTTGCGGAAAACATCGCTTTCGGTTTGAAGCGGCGCAAGGTTGATGGTGCGACGATCAAAAACAGACCGATGAGATTCTTGAGCGGGTCGGTTTGCCCGGTTATGCCAGACACCGCATCGACCAGCTCTCGGGCGGGCAGAAGCAGCGTGTCGCCATTGCCCGCTGTCTGGTACTGGAACCATCGGTATTACTGCTTGACGAGCCCTTGGGGCGCTTGACCTGAAACTGCGCGAACAGATGAAGGTCGAGCTGAAGACCCTGCAGGCCAAGGTAGGAACGACCTTTGTCTACATCACTCATGATCAGTCGGAAGCGCTGGTGATGTCTGACCGAATTGCCGTCATGAATAAAGGGCGCTACGAACAGATCGGAACCCCGCAGGAACTCTACGGCAAGCCGGCGACCCCTTTGTGGCCCAGTTTGTCGGTGATAATAATTGCTGGAGCGGAGTCGTCAGCAAGCAGGATGGTCAATCAGTCGTATTAAAACCGACGCGGGCTTTCATTTCAGAACCGAGGCTCAGAAGCCGATCTCCGTCGGTCAGCGTGCCGATCTTTTTTTGCGGCCTGAGGCGATCAGCATAGAGCCCTCCGACAGCGCAGAGCTGAATTGTTTTGAAGTGAGCGTTAAAGCGATCCTCTTTGATGGTGCCAACAGCCGCTTGCTGACAGTGACTCCTCAAGGTCATGAATTGCTGGTGGCCCTGCCGCAGAATCGTCATTTTGACCATATCGAAACAGGCCAGACCATTAAGGTCGGCTGGCATCCTCGAGCCGCAATCTGTTTCGAAGCGGAGGGCTGATTATGGTCGGACGTTCATCGAAGGCTGTCTTCTGGATTTTTATGGCTCCGGTTTTGTGCTGGTTGTTGCTGTTGATTGTGCTGCCTCATCTCGACCTGCTGCGGATGAGCTTTATCGGCGAAAACGATTACGGCGATCCGATCTGGACGCTACGGAATTATCGAACCTTTTTTGTCGAGCCGATCTACTGGAACACATTCCTGCGCACAGCCCTGTTCTCCCTGCTGACCACCCTTATTACCTTTGTTCTGGCGATGCCGGTTGCCTTTTACATTGTTAAGGTGGTGCGTCCGCGATTAAGGGGGGCCATGATGCTGTTGCTCCTGCTGCCCTTCTGGGTCAGTGAGCTGGTGCGAGTATATGGCTGGATGATTCTGTTGCGCGAATCGGGGGTGATCAATCACTTTCTGGTCAAGCTGGGCTTGCTCGAGCGGCCGATTGAAATGCTCTACAACGACGCCACCATGATCATGGGACTGGTTTACACCTCCATGCTGTTTATGGTCGTGCCTCTGGTTTCGGTGATGGAGAGTCTGGACGACAGCCTCATCGAAGCCGCTTACGATCTGGGCAGCAGTAAGACGGTGATCTGGTTCAAAATTATTCTGCCCCATTGCAAGCCGGGCATTACCTCCGGTTCCATCGTCGTTTTCATGCTGGTACTGGGGAACTACCTGACCCCGAATCTGATGGGAGGCAAAACTCGCTCTGGTTCACCGAGCAGATTTATAATCAGTTTATCGCCAGCTTCAACTGGAACCAGGGCGCAGCCTTCGGCTTTCTGTTGCTGCTGCTCAGTTCATTGATGATCTGGATCGGTCTCAAGCTGTCACGCCAGAAGCTCGGGGAGGTGGCCTCATGATCCGCTCATTACCTTGCAGCAGACAGTACTCATGGTCCTATGCGCTGTTTGTCGGCTGCTATTTTATTTTTCTTTTTGCCCCCTTGCTGGTGACCTGCGTTCTGGCTTTCAACGACTCCGATTTCCCATCCCTGCCCTGGTACGGTTTCAGTCTTGACTGGTTTATCGGAGACGGTTCTGAGCGGATCGGTATCTTTAACGACAGCCAAAACCTAAGAGCGATCGGAACCAGCTTTCAGACGGCCTTCTGGGTTGCTATTTTCAGTACCGTCGTCGGCACCTGCGCGGCCTTTCTGTTTGAGCAGGAAGACTTCCGTTTCAAGGGAGCGCTCTATTTTCTGATGCTCGCTCCGCTGGTTATCCCTGGAGTTATTCTGGGAATCTCACAGCTGCTGGCGGCCAATACGGCCGGGATGTATTTTGAAGATCACTTTGGCATCGATATTCCTCTGTTCAGACCGAGTTTCTGGCTGGTTGTCGCCGGTCAATTTTCTTTCATTACCACCTTTGTCGCCCTGGTCGTTTCCGCCCGCTTAAAGAAGTTTGATCACACTCTGGAGGAGGCCGCTTTAAACCTGGGGGCCAACCGGTTTGAAGTGATCTGGCACATCACGTTGAAGTTTCTGCGTCCCGCTATTGTCGGAGCCGGGGCAGTGGCCTTTTTGATGAGTTTTGAAACTTCAACACCACCCTGTTTCTGGTCGGCCCGGAACCGACCCTGCCGATCAATCTTTACCTGCAGGTCCGTGACGGCAGTACGCCGGTGATCAACGCGATATCGTTATTGTTGATTGTCGGGACCTCGGTATTGGCAATGGTGAATCTATACTTCAGCAAGAGCGAACAATGAATTTTTTGAACGTCTTTCCGGTTATGGATATGTGTGTGCCCATCGCGGGGCCCGCTCAATTGCTCCTGAAAACACCATGCTGGCCTTAGTGGAAGCACGACGTTGCGGAGCCGATCTGTGGGAGGCCGATGTTCAGTTTACGGCCGATGGGAAGCTGGTTATCTTTCACGATGACAGGCTGGAGCGGACAACCGACATCTCTGCCCGACCGGAATATGCCGGGCGTAAACCTTGGCAGATCGCTGACTTTTCCCTGGTGGAACTGCAGAGCTTGGATGTCGGGACCTGGTTTGTCGATGCCGACCCCTATGGAACCATCGCTACGAATGAAGTTGCACAGGATTCTCATGCCCTCATCCGCGCCCAGAAGATAGTTGTTCTGGAAGAAGTATTACATTATTGCCGCCAGCATGATTTTCCGTTCAATCTTGAAATCAAAGATCAATTTGGGCGCGTTGACAACAGGACAGTAGCGACCGCCGTTGCAGAAGAAGTTGAGAAAACAGGAATGGCCGATTTAACGCTGGTGTCTTCCTTCAATCACGATTATCTGCGCCAGCTCAAAACGCTTGCTCCACACATTGAAACAGCTGCGCTGGTGGAAGAATCGCATCCCGCTGATCTGGTTGCTTATTTGCGTGATCTTGGTGTGTCTGCATATCATCCCGATTGGCAGATCACCGATGAGCGGCTGATCGCTGAGCTCAATACTGCAGGGATCAGAGTCAACCTGTGGACCGTCAACGATATGGATCGGGCTGAAGCTTTTATCGCGGCCGGTGCGACATTCATCTGTACCGACTGGCCACAACGGCTGATCGGTCGATGCCATTCTGCTTGAAATTCATCTTCTTTCATGCTAGAAAAGCGCCCTGACTTTACAGAGGTTCTATAGCGATGATGACTGCTGAGCAGGATCGGTTTTTCATGCAGGCCGCGATAGCTGAAGCGTCCAAGGCGGAAGATCTGAAAGAAGTGCCGATCGGAGCCGTTGTCGTTCATGACGGGAAGGTCATCGGGCGCGGACACAATCTGCGTGAAAGCAACAACGACCCAACGGCCCATGCCGAAGTGATCGCCATAAAACAGGCGGCCGAACATCTCGATTCATGGCGCTTGTTGGATTGTACCCTTTATGTCACTCTTGAACCCTGTGTCATGTGCATGGGGGCGATCATTCTGGCCCGGATTCCGTATCTTGTCTACGGAACCCGTGATCCACGCGTCGGAGCAGTCGGTTCGATCTACAACTTCGCCGAGGACGAACGTTTCAATCATAAAGTCGAAGTCAGAGAAGGAATTCTGCAGCTGGAATGCAGTTCTCAGTTAAGTCATTTTTTTCGGCGTTTACGAAAGCAGAAAAAAGAGTTAAAACAGAACAGTAAAAATTGAATAAATGGAGAGGTGTCCGAGAGGCCGAAGGTGACAGACTCGAAATCTGTTGTGGCGCAAGCCACCGGGAGTTCGAATCTCCCCTCTCCGCCATAAACTAAAGGGAAATCAGTTGTTTAGCTGGTTTCCCTTTGCCGTTTATGTTGATCACTTGTTGATCAATTTTCTGCCTTGCAGATGTGATTATTGTGGCCATTTCGTAGGCGGTTTCGTCCTCTGCCTGGCCGTATCGATCAAAGGGATAACGTACAATATTTTTCGCTTTTTTAAAAAGACACAGCAGTGCCCCCGTAGGTTAGAATTGCGTTTCCCGACGTAACCCCTAACTCAAAGGAGAACACTGCTGTGGACAAGGATTATAACTCAAAACAAGACAAAATTATCCAACTGAATGAAATGCTTGATGCTGAAGCCGACCAGCTCTGCCATGCAGAAAAGTACCAGCGCAGTGACGCAGGACCGATACCCGGGCCGGTCACTACGAACGCAATCTGCAAACTTCAGCTGGAGAGGTCAGGTTGAAGGTGCCTAAATTGCGTCGACAGACCTTTGAAACCGCAATTATAGAACGCTATAAACGCTGCGAAGCCTCGGTCGAAGAAGCGTTGATTGAAATGTATCTGGCTGGTGTTTCCATCCGTCGGGTTGAGGATATCACTGAAGCATTATGGGGACCCAAGGTCAGTCCAGGTACGATCAGCAACCTGAACAAAAAGTTTACGTCAAGATTGATCAATGGCGTAACCAAGCTATAGAAGATGTTTTTCCCTATGTCTATTTAGACGGTATCGTTTTGAAGAGGTCTGGGTGGTGAAGTCAGCAATGTTTCCGTTCTGGTCGCCATCGGCGTGAACATCAATGGCTATCGGAAGATTCTCGGTGTCGTCGAAGGACACAAGGAAGACAAGGCCGGTTGGTCCGGATTTCTGAGGCACTTGAAAGAACGGGGATTGCGGGGTGTTCGCCTGTTTATCACCGATGCCTGCATAGGGTTGGTGGAGTCGCTGGCTGAGTATTATCCCAAGAGTAAATGTCAACGCTGCATGGTGCATTTTTACCGGAATGTGTTGAACGCCGTGCCCCGCAAAAAAGTGAAAGATGTTGCCGCCATGCTTAATTCGGAAGACAAGGCAGCCGCACGGCAGAAAGCCGATCAGATCATTGAAAAGCTGGAGACATTACGGTTAAAAAAAGCCGCAAAAAAAAGTTCGGGACTCGATTGACGAAAACCCTGACCTACTACGATTTCCCACGCGGTCATCATATCCGCATCCGAACCAATAATGGCCTGGAGCGGATCATGAAGGAGATCAGGCGACGCACCAAGGTTGTTGGCGCCTTTCCTGATGGGCATTCAGCTTTGATGCTGTGCGCGGCCCGACTGCGTCACATTGCCGGAACCAAATGGGGCCAGAAGCGCTATCTGAATATGGACTTGCTCAGAGAACAGGAATTTGAACAGATGATGGAGGCCGACGCTAGCTAATCAAAACGGGGCGCTGCTGAAAAAAGCTAAAGATTCTTTACACTACCGTTTTTTTGCTGAAGACGGGGACTTTAGCGGTTGAGTAGGGTGAGCCGTTCTGATGAGTAAAAGGATAGACTGTAGAGGTTTTTGACTTGTGCAAGTTTAATTTTTTTCGATGCTGAATAAGGAATCGAATAAGGGAATAAATGGAGAAAAGTCTATATCGTTAAATGGTGGTGTTTTGTCCAGAATGTATTTGGCAAAGCCACTTTTGGAAAGAGCAACGTTTATTATCTTCTTTGTCGAAAACCTTGTCATCAATAATATGGATATTATTGCTTTTATGCTTTCCGTTGGCGCAGGTCAGGTTGAGTGTATTGTTTCTTCCCGACTTTGGGCTAAATTCAGTATTGATGTAAAGCCTTCTATCGTTTGAATCGTACCTTTTAATCTCCTCATCTTTGTATAGCAGTTCGATAGAAATATCTGGTGTTTCCTTTCTGTGCTCAGGTATGGGGATAGCTGTTGAATATACGTTATGCCCCCATGATTTGATGCCGCCTTCAGGAGTGCATACTTCTTTTAAGGTACTCTTTACATCTCTATCAAATATGAAGAATAGAGGTGTTTGCTGTTTTCTTAGGGAGAATGTCTTGCACTGCCTTATGAGTATTGTATCCCCTATGTCATCCTCGGTTTGATGGAAGTCAATAGTGTGGTCCTGATAGTGCCCGTCATTTTTTAACCCGTGAAATGCTGCTTGCAAATGCTTCCAGTCGGTTTTCCCTTCAGTGAAAATA
>LQAG01000025.1_pt1 | contig 98072 bp, 126 predicted proteins | sample 1535801 | NCBI WGS metagenome assembly LQAG01 (sample SAMN04331584, study PRJNA305678) | bioreactor metagenome | isolation source: bioreactor_3 inoculated with Wadden Sea sediment 1st replicate of a... | place: Germany:Bremen
GACCCCATATGTGAAGTATATCGCTTATTGTAGATCTGGTCAATGAATCAACATTTCAAAAACTTTCACATCACAAACAAGTTATTGCAATGAGACCAGTCATCCTCTACCGCCTTAAGATTTGCTTCAGATTTAGGTAAGAAGTATGACACCAATATTCATGAAAAGAATGTGAATAGGCAACATACCTATCACATTCTTTTCATTTGATCTATAATGCTTCCACTGCTTTCTTGATATCTTCTAGATCTTCATTCAGTGCCTTCACCATGGATTTCTTCATGACACCACCGAAGATGATGTTCATTATTTTAGCCATTAGGCTAACGGCCTGACCGTCGAACGACATCCTTAAGGTGACGCCCTCATCTTCTTCAGTTATCTTCAATCTGGTACGGTAGATGGCTCCATGGCTTTCGGCTCTTGTCTGATAGTAGCAGTTCTGCTCAGCGTGGGTCACCCACATGGTTTCATCGGCTTCTTTACCATACATCAATCGGGTTTCTTTCCATTTCAATCCAACGAGATTGTCACCCGATGGATTCAGGATTTCAATCTTGATGATGCCACTGATGACATTGACCGAATTCTCGATGTCACTGATGACTTGCCAGACTTTTCCTTAGTGCTGTTGATTTTGATTTCCGCTGTAACTCTCAAATCTATCATCTCCATTAGTTTTGTTTTGATAATTGTTATCAATAATATTATAACATATATCGATGATTTTCGGAAATTCTATGATGGATCCACCGAATGGTATAATGATTATCAACAAACTATAGATATCTGCTTCAGTATGGCAGATGGTCCTTTATTCTAACTAAAAAATTCATAAATTATTAACAAAATACGGATGAAATCTAAAAAACACCATCCATTCAAAATATATTATAAATTTCCATAAGATTCAGTTTGAAATTATGACAATTCTCTTACAGTTCTTACAAACTACCATATGAAACCAGCAGTTTTACTGTTAAATTAGACCATAAGGTGTTTTGACAAAACTGGCTTTACCATGCTAGAATTAATGCAATCATACTATTACTTAGTACTTACTATTACATCATTGATACTTTTCTTCGGCAATTGAAAGGCGGCTGTAATGAAACACTCTTTACGACACGCAAGTCTGCTTCTGTGTTTACTCTTCATTTTCCAGATCGGCAGTGCACAAATACATGGGGCAACCTCCAAATCCTTTACTGATGTCAGCAACACAGACTGGTTTTCTCAGGATGTTCAGACACTGGTTGGCATGTCTGCCATCTCAGGATATACCGATGGCAAATTCAGACCATACAACAACGTCACTGTTGCGGAATTTCTGAAGATAGTGATGGCCGCTACGGATCAGGTTCTCATTGAATCCCGGTCCTCCTCCTGGTATTCTCCATATGTGGATACCGCGAAAGCACTAGGCTATATCGATCCTTACTACTTCAAAGATTATACCCGACCGATAACCCGCGGTGAGATTTGCAGTATCATTGACAATATACTTCAGCTGGATTACAGTAACACACATCTTTTTGTCCAATCTCTGAATGACTATACGGACATCGATTATCGCTTCAGAGACAGCTGTGGTGATGTCTATATGTCAGGAATCATGACAGGATATCTAGACAAGACCATTCGTGCTGATGCACTGGCAAGCCGAGCTGAGGCAACCACATTAGTGATCCGGATGCTGGATGAGTCACGAAGGCGAGTACCTGTTCTTGAAACTGTAGCAGGATTGACCATCCCGTTGTTGGTCAGTGTACCAAATGTATCCGAATCACCTGTCAGTATTGATGGTGTAGACATCGGCATGAACCAGTCACAGGTTGTATCATTGATTGGTAACCCATCCGAAGTTTTGCCATGCCAGTATGGATATGACTGGTGGGTTTATCCCGGTGATTACAGCGATTTCAAGTTGATTGGCGTCAAGAATGATAAAGTGGTGTCTTTATTCAGCAATATCCAAGTGGATACTGATTTTGGCATCGGAATAGGAAGTTCAGAATCAACTCTAAAGCAAGCTGTTTCAGTTGCAGATAAGGGTGATTTCTTTTTCGGTGTGCACGAAGGACTGAATATCAAGTATTACAGCAGTAGCATGAACAGTATTGAAGCCATCTGGGCTACAGATTCAACCGTTCATTCAATGAACAATATCACTGCAGACACAATCCAAACGATGGAAAAACTCCTCCTCCATCTCATCAATGGTTCACGAGTGAAAAACGGTTTGTCATCTCTTAAGTGGTGCCCTACTGCTCACGTAACCGCTTACAACCACTCCGTAGATATGGCTATTAATGACTACTTCGCTCATACCAATCTTCGTGGCAAAAAGTCTTACGACCGAATGATGGATGCGGGCATTGACGGCAATGCTTATGCCGAGAATATTGCTGCGAATCTATTGAACGCATTTGATGCCCATTATGGATTTATGCATTCAGATGGACACCGTGTAAATATACTTAAGGATGATCTTGATTATGTTGGTATTGGAGTCTTTAATTCACAGACAGCAAGATATCAACTATATGTTACTGAGAATTTCTATGGTGTAGAATAGATAAATATTGCAGCAAATATTCAACATAATACTGAAGAGCCATGACTTGATGGCTCTTAAAATTTGTGTAAAATTCATTATTGCCTTACAATCATCCATTTTTTGTGATATAATAGCAGGTAACAGCAATAAGTTTGTATTTCAGAAATAGCGAGGACAGAGTATGCATATTAAAACAGAAGAATTTCTTGAGATTTTCAATCGATTGGAAGATGATTTCCATCTAAAACTACATAAAAATGCTCATATAAGCATTGGGCTTCTTGTTAATGAGGCAGCGAAAAGAGACCCTTATATCCGTAAGAAGAGAATGGTGCTTAAGAGTCTGATTGACCTGCGGAATGTACTGGTTCACGAAGAAGGGAACGCAATCTATGCCATACCTTCAGACGAAGCCCTTACCGCTCTCAAAGAGATTCAGGAAGAGTACCACAAACCGAGAAAAGTGTATGACTTGCTGAAAAAACCTGTTGAAAGGGTCGAAGCAAACCAGCGTTTGAGCTATGTATTGGGGCTCATGAAAGAGACCAATTTCTCACAGCTACCCGCATACGATGGTGACCGCTTCATCGGACTCGTCAACGGCAATGTCATCTCACGCTGGCTGGCTTCCAACTTGGATATGGGCGGCAACCTGATCAAGAACCTTGGAAGTGTTGACATTCGACACGTACTTGATTTCCAGGAAAATGCGACAAGGCCGGTTTCATACCGCGTGATATGGACATCTATGAATTCCTGGACTATGTGGAATCCACTCCTGCACCTTCAGGTATCTATATCATGACCGAGCATGGCCGCATCGATGAATTCCCTGTTTGCATCATCACAGCAGAAGATTACGATGAAGTATTGAGAGCTGCAGATATCTAGACATTAAAAACTGACTCCCAGAAGGGAGTCAGTTTTTTTTATCAAATGAGGTTTGATCTCCATTTTCTCTTATTTACACGTTGTTCTCAGGGTCTGATCCTAATATGAATAAGAGGATATCATATGGCTCATTTCCGTCAATTTTATATGTGAAACCTTCCCCGAAAGCAACGTTATCCCAGTTGATCTTGATGTTACGGATTTGATAGAGGATTTTTATCAAGTTCCTGAATTTCTGTGTCTGATTCTCAAGTTCCAGGATTCCCCTCATATCATCTAGCAGTTCTGTCATCAGAACTCTTCTCTCATCCTTCCACCCCATTACCTGGTTCTTTCTTTAGATTTCTGTTCAAGAAAGCTGTACAAAGAAAGGAAGGAAAAGAACAGTGCCAGTTTATAATCTCGCTTCTTAGCATAGATGGATGCTTTGACGAACTCATCAATCCAGAAGGGGTACTCCTTATTGGTAGGTATATGCCTGCCTTGGACCCGTACTCTGAAAATGTATTTCCCCAGTTCTGTGGGATTCAGATCTTCAATGTTCAATTCCATGCTCAAAGATATCTTTGATTTGATATAGTCGATATTCTCGATTTCATATTCACAGGGTATGTTCACTTGATCGTCTTCAGAATGTGTGAGGAGTTCAACGCTCAAATCATCAAAGGAGATCAGATATCTTGACCGATCTATACCAATCACCAACTTAATATAGATACTTGACAAGCCGTTCCTATAGAACTTTTCATCGTAGTAGAAGTCCACTTCCTCATCATGTACGAATTCATTGACATTTCGTAATAGATTGGCACAAAAATAAAGCGGTTGTTCCCTGTACTCTTTCATCACCCTCACATTGATGGCTTCGCTTTTTCTTCCATACAGCAACCGCTTGGTAAAGTCAGGATTCAAAGGACTATTCCACATCCACTGATCCATATGCTTTGGTATTGTTTTTTTAGGCATCATATTATCCATCAATACCACCTCTGTGCTAACTACAGGCACTTAAGATTATTATACATCAAACAGTCTACAAAATCAGGTGACCTTGTAGGACTTTTGGATTATATGTCAACATAGCTAATTTAATATACCATAGCATAGCATATAATTATGAACAAATTGTCTGCAAAGAATAAACAGATGATGACTTTTGCCATCATCTGTTCATATATTATGCTTTGTCCATGCTTCTTCTTTATGCTCTTCCAGCCATCTTCATGTCTGCGTTTCTCCGGTAATTACCACCTTTTCCTCCTAAGTATGAATCCAATCCAGGTGATAGCAGTACCGAACATCATACTGAGCGGCAGGGTTCCTCCTGAAGTCTCAGGAAGCACTTCAGGTAGTATGACTGGTGGAAGGTCGATAACCGGTTCTTCTTCAGGAATATCTTCTGGTACGATGATGATCTCCTTGTCTGTGGATAGATGCAGCTTCTTATCACTATCCATGACAATGATATTATCTATGATATCTTCATCATTTGAATCCGGACTGAATCCAATCAGGTCATATCCGTCAATAATTGTATACGTAACATTGACTTCATCAAGCGGATCGAAGAAATATCTGTTGTCCGAATGATCATCAAAGAATACACCATCATCTGTTATCAGCTCCAACATGAATTTGGGATCCGGTGATTTCTTCCGAACTATAAATTCTGCATCGTCACTGTCTGTTATATCACCGTCACCGGCTTCTACTATGGCTATATTGGTGAAGCTACCGGTGCTATCGGCTTCATACGTGAAGTACAGCTTAACAGCTTCACCGACTTCAAGAACTTCCACAACCGAGTAATTCAGTTCGAGGGATTGAACCAGTTCTTCATCAGAATCGTATAGCTTGTCATCCAATACAACATTGTACAGGTCTACATTACCTACGTTCTTGATAACAATCTCGAAGGTTACGGTCCTGCCCTTGTACCATGAAGTCTTGGAATCCGGATTCTCCTCGCTTCTGACAACATTTTTGATGACTGATATGGCCGGTTTATCCGGCTCGATGATCTTGATGTCTTCTGTTGCAGTATCACGTGTCAGTTCAACCGGGTCACTTTCACTGAATTCATCATAACCAATGGCTGTTACCGTATTGGTGAATGTTCTTGGTACACTGCCGCCTGTCGGTATCTGATATGGGGCATAAACAGCCTGGGTTCCACCTGCATCCAGTTTGTCGATGGTTGTGCTGAAACCTATATCATCATCAATGATTACGACCTTGTCGAAGACTTTGGTTCCAGAATTCTCGACAACTATCTTGTACCATACTGTCTGGTCCTCAAGCCATGAAGTTTTCAGGTCATCTGTACCATCGTTCGAGGTGACCGCAGTCTTGCTCACATTGATGATAGGTTCTGCGACTTCAATTATAATGAGATGATTCTCGGTTATCGACAAATCGGTGAAAACATGATTATCCACAGGTGCCAATGGCTCTGGCAATAATGCATCATCCTCAGTCACACTGGTAACCACATAGCCTTCAATAGCATTATAATATCGTTCTACAGATTCGAATTCATAATATGTGTCATTTCCAACACCAGTTACCAAATCCTCTGAACCTGATGCTTCCTTGATGACTACCTCGAACTGGCGATGGGTAGGACTGATGGTTTCATCATCCTCAGCGTATTCAGGAACTTGGAGTAATGGTGAAGTGCCTGACGCCGTTGCTACATTGTGAATTGTCTCAGGTTCTCCCGGCACCTCAGGGATAGGGATTGTAAATGCAACATATTCTATAAACGGTGTATTTACAGCTTCTGCTACTGGTGGATTGGTTGGACCGAAGTCATTCAGTATCCATTCCATATCCAGTTGCACATCATTAACCAGTACTTCATCAAAGGTGATATCACCGTCATTCCTGACTTCAATCTTGTAAAAACCGGAATCTCCTACATACCACTCACTTGGTACAATATCAGAACCGTCATCTGAGGTCACTGCTGTTTTGATGACCTCCAAACCTGGATTATAGCTCGTGACGTTGATATCTGCCATTGCTGTTGCACGTGCCAGCTCAACCAGACCGCTTTCATTGAATTCATCGTATCCTATGGCTGTTACTGTATTGGTGAATGAACGCGGCAGCTCTCCACTTATCGGAATATGATAGGATGCGTATACTGTCTGATTTTCTCCGGCATCCAAACTGCCGATGGTGGTGCTGAAATTGATATCATCATCAATGATTTCAACCTCGTTGAAGTCCTTGGTGCCTGTATTCTCTAAATATATCTTATACCAGACTTCTTGATCCTCATTCCATGAAGTCTTAGGTTCATCGGACCCGTCAGCCTCCACAGCTGTCTTGGTCACTAGAATATGAGGCTGTGCAACTTCCACTATCACAACATGATCCTGGCTTATCGAAGGATTGCTGAATACAGGATCTTCTATCGGTGCAGGCGGTTTCGGCAGTATTATATCATCCTCTGTGACACTAACAATCACATAACCTTCCGCTGCATTGTAGTGCCTTTCTACAGGCGCAAATTCATAATAGCTGGTTGTTCCGACACCCGTTACAGTATCATCCGATCCTGATACCTCTTTGATTTCCACAGTGAACTGACGGTGTATTGGATATATGGTTTCAGAATCTTCAGCATATTCCGGTTCATCAATCTTTCCTGCTGTACCGGTTGCTGAGGCCACATTATAAATCATTTCAGGTTCTCCAGCCACCTCAGGAATTGGGATAGTGAATGGTACATACGCAATGAAAGGAACATTTGTTGCTGTACCTACAGGTGGGTTGGTAGGACCGAAACTATAAAGAGTCCATGATACATCCAGCTGTTCATCCACTACCAATACCTCATCAAAGATGACGTTGCCGTAATTTCTGACTTCAATCTTATAGAAGCCCGAATCACCCACGTACCATTCACTAGGCACGATATTGGATCCATCATCGGTGGTGACTGCTAGCTTACAAATCTGCAAACCCGGAGTAATTGGCCTTGTATATATGATGACGGTTGTATCTTCCGCAATGGCAGGAATATTCAAAAGCGGCCCCACACCATTTTCAGCCGGATCTGACGGTCCGCCATTATAATCAATCATTACGATTTCAAATCCTAACTCTGCATAGATACCAAATAGGTCAACATCATCTCCCAATAAATATCCATCCTGATAATCTCCCGCTGTCAGCGGCGGATAATTCTCAGGTGGATTACTGTCCATGAAGAATTTCTCCAGTTCGTAACTTGCACTTCCAGGAGCAAGATCTCCGGTATCAAAATCTCTGACTTCCACATTGACATTCGCTAGCACAGGCACGGTAACCACCTCAATCAACTCGTTCGGCGGCAGATTCCATGGGTCAGGTGCATCAGGTATCGTGAACGTATAAGTCAGCGCACCCGGAGTTGTTGATGAAATCGATGGTACGCATTCAAATAAAACATCACCCACACCAATTCGTTCAATGGAATCTATGACGTAACTGCTGCCTGTCGTCCAAAAATCAAGGTCAACCGTTTCACCTGGATTATAATTGCCGTCACCGGCACCTCCAGACATGCCATATCCATGATGAGTTACCGATACGTTAATGGGCGGAATGTAAACCGCCAGCCAGTAGTTGACGGATCCGCCACCTTCCATACCATCTCTGACCTGCCAGGTGTCTTCTCCGGCCGCAGCATCTTTATAAAGCGCATAACTTCTAACAACATGCTTCACGCCGTCCAAGACAAAAAAATCGACATTGTTGCCGAAATTCTCATCGTTGACATCGAGTGTATAGTCCGGCGTCTTAAAAAACTGTGGCGCCTGCCTGGACATTTCTACGAGATCGGCTGTGACCTCTTGCCCATTCTCATCGATATAGGTCACTTCTTCCATAGGCACACCGTCAGGTACGTCACCCCTGATGTGGACGTATGCTTTCATAACGTCACTGATATCATGATTTTTCGAGTCTTCACTTTTCAGATGTATGCTAGTATTCTTCGTGCCTGCATCGATTGTCACATTGTTAAAGGAACCAAGGAGTAATAAGACAGTCAAAAATGCCGAAATAAATTTCTTCATACTCTTCACCTCTTATCCTCAGTCAAATAAAGTTGCTGCATACCAACAAGATTTGGATATACTCGTCCCGTTATTGCGCAAAGGTATTGTGTATCTGCAATATTCAGTTGTCACAAATGTGAAAGACCCCAAATGCAACCTTTTAAGACGACAAAAAAGCTGCACATATGTTATGGCAACTTTTCATCATAGACGAATCCTTAGACTCCAGCTTTGTTCCATAGCCTTTTGGCTATTTCGCCCTTATCATAACTTTTATAATTATTTCTTTTATATGACTATATTATACTATAGTTTTATTCTTTTTTTAAATACAAATTGCAATTTATTATCAGTCGATAACAAATTGCAATTTTATACCCATAAGAAAAACTTATGGCTCCCAAATATTTAGTTGACTCCTTGAATACACAATTATCGGACTGACCGAATGACCTCGTCAAAATCTATAGTTCCACATCCCTTTCTGAGCACAATTTCCTTAACTGCTGAAATGATATCCGCTTCCGACATACCATATTTATCCAGCAAATCGAAATGGCTTCCCGACTCAGGAAAGACATCTGGGATACCAAGCCTTTTTACTAATGTGGGTTTCACTTCACTTAAGTATTCAGCAACAGCACTACCGAGACCGCCTGTAATCTGATGGTCTTCAACGGTTACAATCGCTCCTGTTTCTTCAGCTGCCTTGAACACCGCCTCTTTATCCAGCGGTTTAACACATGGCATCTCAACCACTCTGATATCAATACCTTCTGCTCTAAGAGCTTCTGAAGCCAGCACTGCACGATATACTAAAGGTCCATTGACAAAGATGGTTGCATCATTGCCATTGTCAATCATTGGATTCGCTTTGCCGATTTCAAACTTATAATTTTCATCAAACACACCATAGACCGGTAATTTATTCAGTCGAATATATGATGCACAGTCGGTATCCATCATTAATGAACGGGTTATCGCCCTCGTTGAAGCAGCATCAGCCGGCACCGCAATAACCATATTGGGTATCGTTCTAAGTACTCCAATATCTTCGAGTCCCATATGCGTAACACCTTCTGTTGCCGCACTGAGACCGCCCATGCCACCAGCCACCATCACTTTCAAGTTGGGATAACAGATGAATGTACGCAGCTGCTCAGCCGCACGCAGCGTCATGAATGGAACAAATCCACAAATAACAGGTTTAAATCCGGTTGCAGCATAACCTGCAGCAACGTTCATGGCATTCTGCTCTGCAATTCCAGTGTTGATAACACGCTTTGGCATGGCTTCCTGCATTTGCAAAAGACCAAAGTTACCGATACAGTCACCGCTGATTGCTATGATTGTGTCATCTTGCTGCGCCAGTTCGAAATCGCTTTGCCAAGCTTCTTCTATTGTGCAACTTTTCAAGTTCAAATCTCATGACACACCTCACCTTCATTAATCCAAACAATCAAGTTTCACGTTCAATTTGCGCAATGCATGCTTCAAGCTCCATTATCCCTTGGGCATATTCCTCCGTGTTAGGCATCCTGGCATGCCACGAATTATTATTCTCCATATAACTGACACCCCTGCCTTTGGTTGTATGCGCTATCACCATGACAGGTTTGCCTCTATAGCGTGATGCCACTTCCAATGCATCAACGATATCTTCAACTTTGTGCCCATTGGTTTCCAGGACTTTCCATCCATAGCTTTCCCATTTATTCGCCACCGGTTCAATAGACATAATCTTATCAACAGATCCACCACTTTGCATGTGATTGTAGTCAAGAATGGCTACTAGGTTATCCAATTTGCGGTTCCCCGCAAAAAGGGCGCCTTCCCATACAATTCCTTCCTGTGAATCACCGTCTCCCACAAGACAGTATACATTTGCATCACTGTTCTTGTATTTAAGAGCATCTGCAATGCCGACTGCAAAACTGAATCCATTTCCCAAAGAACCACTGGTAGCATCAATACCAGGTGTCTTTTGCATATCAGGATGACCTTGAAGTATCGAACCTATGCTTTTGACCTTCCAGAGTTCATCCATATCGAAAAACCCTCTTCTTGCCAGGGCTGAATACTGTACCAGACAACCGTGCCCTTTCGACATGATAAAGCGATCACGCTCTTCCCAATCCGGGTTTTTCGGATCGATATTCAACGTATTGAAATATAACGCGGAAATGATCTCCGCACATGAAAAAGAAGGTGCAATATGAGGTACATTCCCGGAACGAGGTCCCATATGCATGACGTCCAAACGCATTTCATATGCCCTCTTTTCCAGTTCTTTAATATGTTTTCGATCCATAAATACCTCCTTGCTTCAGCAAGCTCATCCTCTATCAGGAGGTGTCGTATGTGTGCTGTCAAAAACACCTTCACGCAACAATACAGTTCTTGCTGTTTTCAGAATGATTTTCATATCCAATGCAAATGATATTCCTTTTATATATTCAATGTTTTTCTGACATTCTTCTTCAATAGTTGCAGCATTCCTCAAATAGGCTTGAGAATATCCTGTAATTCCAGGTTTGACCTGGAACTTTTTCTTATAATCTTCCGAATATAAATGAACATTCCCGGTGGGACTTGGTCTTGGTCCAACCAAGCTCATTTCGCCTTTTAGAACATTGATGATTTGCGGAATCTCATCAATGCTCGTCTTTCTAATTACACGCCCGACCTTTGTCATCCTAAAATCATCACTTGAATTATAGGTACGTCCATCTGCATTTCGAATATCCGGCGCGTTAACGATCATCGATCTGAATTTGTACATATCAAATTCCTTGTAATCTTTGCCCAGTCTTCTGCTACGATAAATGACAGGTCCATTATCGTCAATCTTTATTATGATACCAACTATGACACAAAAACACAAAAGACCGGAAGCAGCAATATACTGACAATGATATCCATAATCCTCTTTACCACCACTCTATAAATCATTCAACATCACCTCTTACATCCTGGATATATGATAACCAACCTTGTCAAATTTCCCGTTGATTGGTCTAATCATATCACCTGTATCGTAATAAAAGAAATGTTCAAGCGCCTCATCGGGCACGATAAAACTCGACCTGTTCATCATGGTCTCTGGTTTTTGGCAGAAAAACTCCAATTCATAACCGTTAGCATACGAGCTGACATGATCAAGCTCTGAAGTGTCATTGAATAGCAAGTGCTCAAAGGTGAGCTTCAGAAGATCGACTCCAATATGATATTTGATGAGTTTCCACATATGACACCCATCAAGTCTTGGCGTCATTTCAATGATATATGGTTTTCCGTTTTCAACCTTGATTTGAAAATAAACCGGCCCATTTTCAATGCCTATTCTTCTGCACCCATCCGCTACAGATTCCCGAATCAACTCCGATGTATCCGTACTGACTTTTTGGGAAGGCAATATATGTTTATGGATTAATCCGGTATACTCCGGCCATGTTACTCTATCCGACACCAGTATGAAACGTACCTCATTGTCCACCATATAAGCATTTACAGAAACTTCACAACCATCGACATATTTCTCGACAATCACTTTTTGAGAACGTGAATAGTTTCTCGCAGTTTGAAAATTGTTCAAATAGTCATCTTTTCTACTCACAAGGGTAACTCCTCTTTGGCCTTGAGAATCAGCCGGTTTCATAATATAGGGATAGCCCAGTGAGGGAATATCTTCTTCATTTTCAATCACCTGGAAATTCAGGTTTCCTTTACAGTCGTGACCCAACGTTTCTCTCATCATCCCCTTATTATTGCATATCTTAGCTGTTTCAAAAGATACAAAATGGGGCAATGAAAGTTCTCTGCTGATTTTGCCGACTACGGGCATCGCGCTATCACAACCAACTGAGTATACAGCGTCAATTTTATTCGTCCTGATATGCTCGGTGACTTTTGTAATATCCAGAAAGTCTATGGCATCAAAATGGTTGGCCACTTCATATCCGGGACCATCATTTTCTTTGGCGCAGGCGTATGTGTCGATTCCCATTTCATTTAGCAATATGATTGCATCCATTTGTACGGATGCCACTCCAAGAATTAGTACTTTTTTCATCTGCAGCACCTCTCCATATCATCTAATTATTATTATATTGTTCTGTTTAAAATCCTGCCACGTCACCTTTGATATCAAGTGCGTCTTTCACTTCAGAAAAGACCGCATTGAAACATTCGATAATATAGTCCACATCTTTGTTATTAAGAAGTGTATGCAACGGAAGAGTAACCTCGTTGACATATTTATCAAACGCCTTTGGAAAATCTGCAATATCAAAGCCTAGGTCCTTATAGGCGGTGAACATCGGTAAGGGTTTATAGTGAACATTGCAGGGAACTCCATATTTAGCCATTTTCTCGACAAAAACATTTCTTGAGTTCTCATCAAGACCCGAAATTCTTACCATATATAGATGCCCTGATGACATACCTCTACTGTTATAATGGTCAACCACTTCAACCCCATCCTGCTTCAATCCACAGTTGTACCGTTCAATGATTTCTTTTCTTCTTTCCAAGATCTTGTCATATCTTGCCAACTGCTGAAGTCCCATACCTGCTGCGAGGTCTGTCATATTGCATTTGTATGCAGGATACAATATGTCATATTCCCATGTGCCTTTTTTTTGCTTTTGTCAGGGCACTCTTGGATTGTCCATGTAAACTGTATAACATATACTGCTGGTACAATTCTTCGTCATCTATTTTACTGTTGTTTTTCCATACAACAGCTCCACCTTCTGCTGTTGTAAGATTTTTACAGCATGAAAAGAAAAGCAAGTAAAATCTGCTACTTGCCCACACTTTTCCCAGCTCTTGTCGCCCCAAAGCATGGGCAGCATCTTCGATGACAATTACTCTGTCAAATAGCTTCTGAAGCCTATTGCTCGGTGTATATAATTCCTTCTTTCTCTCAAGAATCTCATATAATGTGCCATAATCACACATCACACCAGCAATATCAACAGGTATGATGACTTTTGTTCTATGGGTTATTGCATTTGCCAGCTGTTCATAATCCATTTCATATGAATCTTCTGAAACATCAACCAGGATGATTTTTGCTCCCACATGATGGATTACAGATGCTGATGCCGTGTAAGTATAGGCTGAAGTGATAACTTCATCACCGGGTCCCACTCCAAGAATCCTTAATGTCAGTTCCATGGCTGCAGTGTCAGAATTCAAGCATACGGCTTTATGAACGCCTATATAGTCTGCAATCATACGTTCAAATCTTTTGGTTTCCGGTCCAGTGGTTATCCAACCGGATTTTAAGATATCAACAATTTTATTGATCTCCAACTCAGAAATATCAGGTGGTGAAAATGCTATTTCTCTATGCTTTGAAATATCCATAGTAAGCACCTCACATCCCTAATTCCTATAACCGTGTATCGTTCTGTAATTATCAATATTCTCAACATTATACGATTCTTCGTCGTTGACTGTTTCACTGTCACGGTATGTGGTCACTATCTGTCGTATCATACCGACCACTTCTTCTGTTTCACCTTCATCTAAAAGCTTTTTAAGCTCTCCAAAACGTCTTTTGAGATCACTGTACTCAATATCCATTGGTTGTCCGATATATATCTTGGCATACTTTGTGCCTTCCAAGCCTTCTTCTTCCATCAGTAATTCCTCATACAGTTTCTCTCCAGGCCTAAGTCCGACGATATCAATATCAATATCATCAAATGGCTTAAGTCCACTCTGTCTGATCAGCTCTACAGCCAAATCATAAATCTTTACAGGTTCACCCATATCAAGGACAAAGGTCTCTCCGCCTCTCGCTATAGCTCCAGCCTGTATCACCAATTGTGCCGCTTCAGGAATAGTCATGAAATACCTGACAATATCCTTATGAGTGACCGTAACCGGCCCACCTTCTTTGATTTGCCGCTTGAACAGCGGTATTACCGAACCATTGCTGCCAAGTACATTTCCAAACCTTACAGCTACAAACTTTGTGTTTATGCTCTTTTGGGCGAGACCTTGAATGACCATTTCACACATCCGTTTACTGGCTCCCATTATATTGGTTGGATTGACCGCCTTGTCTGTGGAAATCAAGACAAAACACTTCACAGAATGCTCCATTGCGGCCTCTGCCACATTCATGGTTCCGAATGTGTTGTTCTTAACAGCTTCCTTGGGGCATCTTTCCATCAGCGGAACATGCTTGTGCGCAGCTGCGTGGAAAATGACTCTAGGCTTGATTTTGCCGATTATATCCATTATACTGTTTCGGTCCCGCACTGATGCAATAATGACATCAATACTATGCTTTGGATATTTCCGCCTCAATTCGTTTTGAATATCATATGCATTATTCTCATAAATATCCAGGATGACCAGCTTTCGAGGTTCGAACTTGATAATCTGTCGACACAATTCTGAACCTATCGATCCTCCTCCTCCGGTGACCAATATGACATTATCTTCAATATAACCTGCAATTTCAGACACATTCAGATTTACAGGTTCACGACCCAGCAAATCTTCGATTTGCACATCTCTGATTTTGTTCATGGATACTTGACCATCAATGATTTCCTGAACGCCGGGAAGTATTCTCACCTTCGCTTCACAGCGCCTGCACTCTCTCAAGACTTCCCTCTTCTTATGCTTGCTGGCCGTCGGAATAGCGAGAATGATTTCATCCACATGGTAACGCTTGGAAATACTATAGATGTCATTGGTATTCCCAAGAACTTTTACACCACTCACTGTTTTATTGAGTTTATGGGGATCATCATCAATAAAACCTACCCTTTCGCCATATTTTCTCGGGTGGTTCTTTATCTCAGACGCAATTAAACATGCCGTTGAACCGCTTCCAATAATCAGCACATGCTTTTGTTTATCCTGAATAGTAATTGAGGTTCTGTGCCTTAAACGTCTCACAATCCGATAGCTGAATCGGATGCCACATAAATAGGCGAATTCCATTTGCATATATATGATATAAATACCATAGAACACCGTGAAGCTCATGGTATACATATATAAACCACCTATCATATTTCCGACAACAACCGCTTCCACAACTTTTATCAGTTCTTCAATGGAAGCATACTCCCAAACACTGTCATATAGTTCAAAATATTTGAACACCAGCAATTTACCAATAGTAAGGAACAGTGCACATTGGATGTACTGACCAATTATTGTTCCCGGAATCTGTTCCTCATAATGCAGGAACAGTGCCAGTAGAAATGTACCATTGATTCCTATTACATCTGCAATCACCAAAGATATCCTTTGAAACATTGCTTTTTTCAAACTCCTTCACCTCTTCCAACTATACAAAAACCTCAAGCCTCACAAACAAGTTCTTCTCACTGTAGAATGGTGTTCCAATAAGGTTTAATCAAATGTCGGTGATTCGGCAATTCAAGAGAATAAAAGCAATTTCATTATTCAGTGCAAAAATTGTACACCAAAAAAACTACTTCTGTAATACTTGTATTAAACATTGTAATAAAGTGAATGGACAAGAAACTCTCATCGTTCACCCCCAGATTATCCTTCGCCAGAATTGGGTTATGAAAAACACTCTCTTAAGTTCATTATAGCATTGTAATAGGTATATACTATAATCATATTATGCTATATATACTAGAACTTTCGGTTTAGAAATTAGGTCAAATTGCCTAGCTCATAAGACATCTGACGCATTAAACTTTTTTAGCCAGGAACAAGGTCTCTTGTTCTGCAGTCTCCATCAAAGCAATCAGCTTTCGCATCTGTAAATCGACATGATAACGGTTTGAAACCGAATAGGAATTCGCTTTGAACTCATTCAGCTTCATTTTATCCTTACTCAACAGTTCAATTTTCTGCGCCAAGTCTTCTGCATCACTATCAATGTACTGAAGACCAAGCTTCTCTTTCTCAATAACTCCTTTGACTTCCATTTTCAAGGAATTCACCAATGCCAGACCTGCTGCAGTATAATCATAAAACTTGTCCGGCATATCAGAATTCGATTTTTTAGTATAGGCGAGCAACCCGATATCACTCATACTATAAACTGATGTCAAGTCATCAAATGGTATCGAACCGAGATAATTGATATTATCCGATTTCCTTTCAGCTTCTTCTATGAGGTCTTTATACAAACCGTTTCCCGAAAAGAAGAACTTGATATTCTTATTTCCCTTTAACAAGGCAGCCGCTTCAATAATCGTAGGAATATCTGTTGCGGAGCCGAATGTACCTGAAAAACAACCCACGTCTCATTCTCTTTCTTTGATAGATCATATTTGTTCACTGCAATCGAGTCATTACATTTGCTGCGATACTTGTCAACATCAATCCCATTATATACAACTGCTGCAGGCAATTCTTTCAACCTGTCACTTATTCCCAATGTCATGTCAAGGTAATTCTTGCCTAAGGAATATAATCCGGCTACCTGCTCATACATCTTCTTCCTGCGGTAATAGACCGGAAATAGAACCAGGTGAATCACTTTCCTCTTCCATCCCTCAAAGTAGTTTTCAAAATATTCTGGCCACAAATCTTTAACATCCAAAAGAACTGGAATATTCCTGACCTTCGCATATCTAAAAATAAAATAGCCAAAACATAGGGGATTGCTTCCACCCAATATGAAATCAGGTTTTTTCTCGGATTTAGCCCTTTTATATCCTGCAATCTCATATGTCCAGTCTTTGAGAACCCTTTTTAAACCGAAATTCTTCGTATAACCGGTTGTAGGTACCAGTCTTGTAATAAAACCGTTACAAACCTTGATATCCTTCCATCCTTTGCATCTTTGCTTTTTGAAATGATGCGAAAAACTCGGTGTCCACCAAATGACTTCATACCCCTGTTTACTTAGTGCCTTACCTATCACGTTATTTCGATAGTCTCTCCATAACTCTCCCTCAATGTTTCCGTACATTCCAATAATCCAAACTGTCTTCATATTATTATCTCCCTAGTCTGCACAATCCAAAACGTGTATTAGAAGAGGTACCTCCATTAACCATCATCAGACCGTAAGCAATTGACATTGAACAGGCTAAATTCTCAACCAATCGCTTAAGTCGTACTCGATAAGTTCACTCACTTTGATGATATCGGACCTATAGTAATCCAACAGATACTTCCTGGTCTCTTCATCAACCCGAATATCATCATGTGATTTTTCGTTCAGTCTATTGATCCATGTTTTCAGTTTATGGCCTGTCTGAATATTCATATGCGCCTTTAGGAAATGCACTAGCCTTCTATTATTGAGTGCTTTCCTGATGAATACATTTCTACAGCTGCGTTTCGAGTTGCTCTTTATTGTATAATCAATATCATGTTCCATCTCCAGCTCAAGAAAAGAAAGCAATCTTTCCATCTCTTTTTTGGTATCCTTGATGAAGTCATCAAAAACTATTACATGAACATTGTTCTTGCCGAATGTTCTATTGTAGGCATTGATGACTTCATAATACAAGCCGGGTTTGATATAATCCCGATATCTCCATGCATCCATCATCTCATCGGAAAGATTATATATATCAATATCCCAATCATCATACATCCACTCAAGAATCTCGTCATTCTCTCTGTCTTTTGAATACTCAATTGCTCTTCTAAGACTTTCATTTACATCAATCCGATCAAAACACTCAAGCTTGCTTTGCATATGATAATGGGATATTGCTCTGTCAACCGGATTCCTTATCATGAATATTACCTTTAATTCTTCTCCCAAATCACTTTTTAGGCGTTGCCTGCATTTGTCAGACAATATATACTGTGGACAGATTTCTCCCAGAATCTTGCCATTGTCCCTATTGGGAAAAATGTTGTAAGATAATAATCAAGTCCTTTTTCATATAGATTCTTGGACCCGAAAAAATAAGTTTCCTTAGGCAACGGCAAACATATCTGCTGATGCTGAACCAGCATATCATGTAATGTTGTAGTTCCTGCTTTAAAAGTACCTGCACATACAAAACTAGGTATCATAACACGCCTCCTCCTACAATCATCTTGAACATCATCATACAAATGGTCAGTCAATGGTATCAGTCTTCCCATCGTAACCTATCATTTCATGATTCTTGTTGAATATGTCGTTAATCAACCTCTTCGTTCGCTCATTCCTGCCAGTTCTATCCAGGTGATAGACAGAATCGACAAAGCGTTCATCTTCGAAAATATAATCTTCGATATCTGAAACGATTGGAACTGACAGCATCGCATTGATATTCTGGTTGACTTCCGATATCAACTCGTTCCACTTTTCATATTCACTGACTGGAATCGGAGGATAAGAAAAACAGACATCAATCCCTTGCCTGTTACATACTTCATAGAACTGATTCATGGTATCGATTGCTCCAACGTCAAACACTAAGCCCTTCTCATCGAACAGACGTGTACTGCCGAATCCTTCCGACTCTATCTCTAGATGGCTGATCAGATCACCATTCGAATCAAAAGCATCTCTATAATATATTTCATCATTATTTTCAATATTCAGAACTGATTTCAAACCTTCATAAATACGATACCTTAGAAATCTAGGCATGTGTTCAGCTATTGTAAGCCATTGTTTATAGTCCAAGTCAATAAATTCCCTCGGAGTGTACGTTAAAATTTGATTCAGCGACATAGCTCCATTCAACATATCATAGAAATGTCTAAACTCAGGTATGATTACAACGATATCATCCTGTTTAATATAGTTTTCCACATCGGATAGCATGAACTTCAGTCCAGCCCCTAAACTCAGTCCCATATTGATAACATCATAGTCACTATAATCCTCAATCATATGGCTGTCTATCCCAAAGGCCACATTCGACCCACCTATAAGAATAATTCTTGGTGTCCGGTCATCCATACTGTCGGCCAACAAGTTATGTTTATCAATAATTGCACTGATATATGACGTTTCATCTTTAGGCACTCCAAACCATATCATGAACACCGAAATGATAATCGCAAATGCCATAATACACATTTTTTTTATTAGCATTTTCAACTCTCCTCCTAAATCACCATATACAGTTGACCTCTAGGATCATATTCATCAATATCAATCAGGAAAGCCATTTTAAATGTCAAAACTGGAAATAAATGAATTCCTGTGATCCGGTGTAGGTCAGCAAAAAAACAGTCATTATCAAAAGATAGTAAAAACAGAACCTGACAGCTGATGGCAGAACTTCAAGACGAATATATACCTTTTCACTTACTGTCAACAATTCATATCCAATGAGAAATACAATAGCAAAAATTGCTATAACAAATTCGAACACGTCAAGTCCATGAGAAAACAATGAATGATAAGTCAGTTGATTGACATTGAATTTAAATATTATTTGATTCAAAATATACATTGCTTCTTTCAAGCTTGCAGCTCTGAAGAATACCCACCCGATATTAACTAATGTAAATGTGACAAATAACTTCATCCATTTAACAAAGGTGTAGCTGCTGAACACAGTGAGCTTGTTGCTTCTCTTCACTAATCCAGCTATCAAAGTTTCACTGATAAGATATGAACCGTGCAAAACATCCCCATATAACAAAATGTCCAGTTCGCACCATGCCATAAGCCACTAATCAAGAAAGTGATCAGGAGGTTCGTCAAGTGTCTCGGCCAACGTACTCTGCTGCCTCCTAGTGGTATATATACATAATCTCTAAACCATGTAGACAGTGAAATATGCCATCTACTCCAGAACTCTGATATCGACTTTGAGAAATAGGGACTTCTAAAATTCTCCATCAGATCAAAGCCCAATACTTTTGCTCCACCTATCGCAATATCTGAATAACCCGAAAAATCACAATAAATCTGAACAGCAAAAAAAACTGTCGCTATTAACAGGAAGACACCATCTTGATCTTGCGGATTATTGTATATTGAATTAACGAAAATCGCCAGTCTGTCAGCTATTACCACTTTCTTAAAAAAAGCCAAGCAGCATCCTTTTCAACCCAGTTGTTATTCCATCATAATTGAAATAGATCTTCTTATAAAATTGTGGTATCAGCCTATCTGACCTTTCAATAGGACCAGCTACCAACTGAGGAAAGAATGTAACATATAGGGCAAATATACCTATATGTCTCTCAGGTTTTCTTTTATTCCTATAAATATCAATGGTATAGCTCATCGTCTGGAATGTATAAAATGATATCCCCATCGGTAATATCAAGTTATGGTTAATGATCGAGTAATTCATTCTGCCGACATCCAACACTGAGTTCAAACCGGATACGAAAAAGTTGTAATACTTGAAAACAAACAGGATACCTAGGTTCGTCAGAAGACTGCACAGCAGAAACAGCCTCCTTCGTCCGACCGTTTTTTCCTCTGATATTCTGATACTCATCGTATAGTCAATTAATGTAGAAATAACAATCAGAACAATGTACTCTGGTTTCCATGCCATATAAAAGTAATAACTGGCAACAAGCAAAAGAACCCAACGGTATTTATGTTGAAGCTTATAATAGATGAAAACAACTATGGGGAAGAATAATAAAAACTCCAATGAATTGAATAACATACTTCCTCCTTATACCATCCCACAGATTTTCTGACAGCAGATTTCTATTGGATCAGGTCACCCAAAATTGGATATCATAAAAAACGCTAATATATGCTTACTGGAAACATATTTTCAACGTTGTTCCATAAAGAGCCAAATGGTCTTCCATCTATTCATTTATCACGCTGTGAACAAACGAAAAAACACTCACGTATACCCTCAACTCTTCAATACCCTCTATCTCTATATACAGCCAAGATGAATCAATGTACTATAGAAAAAAATAGTCCATCTATTTTCATTATATCACTATATGAAGCATATCCTATAATAATATTATGCTATACTGACTAGAACTTTTGGTTCACAAACTGAATAGAAAGACCTAGTTTATTTAGTACGACCTGCGCATAATCGAATAAGAAATACAACACCAACACTCTTTCCGTTCTCCAGCGCAATCCTTCCGCCTTGTCCCTCTATAATGGATTTAGCTATGGAGAGCCCAGTCCGCTTTTACCCCCTTTCCTGCATAGAAGCGTTCAAAATCCTCTCCCTGTCCACTTCCCTGATGGCTTCACCATCATTTGCCACTTTAATCACCGGATTACCGGATTCATCCTTATCAAGGATTATCCGGATAAATGACCTTGCATATCTCAAACCGTTGTCCAGCAGTATTTCCATGACTTTGATCAACTGACTGCCATCTGTGAAGGCCTGTACTTTTCCTTCGCATACATTGACGAGTGACACCTCTACTCCCTGCCTTATTGATGTTTCCATATAATGCTTCAACCACTGCCCCAGCACATGTTCCAGATCGATGTTTTCCATCTGATAGATGATCCCTTTATTCTCGGCCTGGCTCAGCAACGTCAGGTTCTCGACGATTTCCTTGAGCTGCCCGGATTTCCCGATGATGATATTCAGAGCTTCCTTCTCCTCTTCGCCTTCCATCACACCGTCACGAATCGCCTCTGCATATCCTTGGATGGACATCAGCGGCGTCTTTAGTTCATGGGAACTGTTCTGGAAAAACCGTTTCCGTTCTTCATCGCTTGCCTTCAGACGGTTCAACATTCTCATGAATCCATGATACAAAGTTCCAAGCTCATCCGAATTCTGTATCGGTGTCAGCTTGACCTCGCTGATATCATCGATTTGATTAACTTCACCCGTCATCCTTTTAAGTGGGCTGACGATGTTCCTTTGGATGAGATAACCGACAAACAGTCCAATGAGGCCTGCAATCACAACTGCATACAGGATGACTCTCAGTGTTGTCCTGACGATGGCCGTATCCGATTTCCTTTCCCTGACCAATATGACTCTGCCCAAGTCTCTCCGTCCCTTCCCTCAACCGGTGTGATACTGTATACATGGGACGTCTGTTCACGGATATCCTTCAATTCCTGCAGCGTGAGGCTATCTGAAGTCCGATAGATCAAGTTGCCATTCCCGCTTAGAATGTATATGTCGGCATCGCTCACTCCATCAATCATATGCATGTTCCTTCTGAACAACACAGGATTTTGCCACTGTTCATTGCCGATACCCTGTTTGCTCACCAGTTCCACAATGGCTTGACCCTGGCTCTTCAATTCACTTATTGCAACCCTCCGCAGCGACACTCTTAACGTAATTGCAGTCAAAACCAGAGTCAGCAGACAAACGATTAAAAGTATGATAGCATACCCCGACATTATTTTTCTACCTATTGTCATGCGTTCACTCTTCTTCAATTTTATATCCATACCCCCAAACGGTTGTTATTCTGACAGGTGTCTGAACCTCCCCGAGTTTCTTTCGGATGCGTTTGATGACATCATCCACGATGCGTCCTTCGATATCCATCTCATATCCCCAGACATGCTCAAGAATCTGTCCTCGGCTGAGTGCGATATTGACGTTGTTCATTAAGTAGAACATTGTCTCGAGCTCTTTCCCTGTCATACGTATTTCCAGGCCTCCAAAAGCAAGCCTTCGAGCCCCCATATCCAGGACAAGCTCATCGATAGAGACCGTCTCATGACCTTTGGGTGACCTGTCCATTCCCTCCATCCTCTTGAAGATGTTCCTAATACGTATGATCAGCTCCCTGGGAGAGAATGGTTTCGTCAGATAGTCATCACCTCCCACTTCCAGACCTACGATCCGGTCTATCTCTTCGCTTCTTGCTGATACGAATACAATGGGTATATTGCTGTTCTTCCGGATTTCCTTGCACAACTCAATGCCATCGATTCCTGGCATCGTAATATCCAAAATCATGAGATCCGGATTCAACCTCTGCAATTCCTGCAGAACATATTCTCCACTTGAAAAATCACTGACTCTATAACCTTCCTTCTCAAGATACCTTTTTAGAAGCAGTCTTATTTCTTTTTCATCATCCACTACAAACAAATGCTTCACTCAATCACCTCTACCCCTATTATCCCATATACGTTGATTTCTTCAACCCAAATTGTGATTTCATACACTTTTCATACATTTTGTCGAATCTTTTCACACATCTAACCTGTATTCTAAGTTTGTGAGACAAACAAACCGTCAGGATAAAGGAGAGATCAATATGAAAAGAACACTGGCAAAAGTATTATCCATCGTCACTGTTGTATCAATGGCAGCAGTACCTACGTATGCGTCCGCAGCAACGGAAACAGCAGACTCCAACACATCAGTGTATTTAAGGGAAATTTCAACTTCAAACGGAGACCGTGCTGTCATAGGAACTCAAGGTCAGAAAAGACTTCACAACAGGTCTTGCTTAAAACGTATTCTACTGCATCTAGTTAAGACTTATTCCCCAGACCAGCTGGAAGCCTTCGAAGAGGCATTTGAAATCCATCGGGAGCTCCATGAGGAGTTGAAGGAAATAAGGCTTGAACTCAAAGAGAAGTATACCCCGGATGAACTGAAAGACATCGCTAAAGAAGTTCGAAAAGAAATGAAGGAATGGATTAAAGAAAACGGCAATAAGAAGAGCGAAGTGAAAGCTCTGCTTCGTGACCTGAAAAGGCAGTAGAGGAAAATGATACGGAGAAAGTTGTTGAATTGCTGGGTGATGTCTATGATGTGATTATGATACATATCGATGTGGATAGACATCGGATAGAAGTTCTGAGAGAATACTAGTCTTTTCAAACCAAAGAAAGCCTTACCGCCTAAAATGTTCTGTTAGGTGGTAAGGCTTTACTATTCCCTTGAATATCAATTTGCTCTGATTGTAATCCCCATACCAAAGATGTAAAATATAACTAACGGAATCCGTCGACAAATTGAAGTCACAGGAAGGAGGGATTGTATGGAGGATTCGACATTAAAAGCAAGGTGGAGAGAACAAATCACCGTCTTCATCTCCAGTCAGACCTTATCACTTTTCGGTTCGTCATTGGTCCAGTATGCAATCCTTTGGCATATCACACTTGAAACGCAGTCCGGTTTTCTGGTGACCCTGTCCATCATTTTCGGTTTTCTCCCAACCTTCCTGCTTTCACCAATTGCCGGTGTCTGGGCGGACCGATACAGCCGAAAGAGACTGATTATTCTATCCGATATCTTCATTGCAATAACAACACTGGTGCTGGCTGTCATGATGCGATTTGGCGTCAACGCCATCTGGCTCCTTTTAGCCCTTTCCTTCCTTAGGTCCATTGGAACAGCCATACAACTCCCGGCAGTCAACGCCGTCATACCCCAGATTGTGCCGACCGAGAAACTCATAAGAGTAGGCGCCATCAACCAAACTCTTCAGTCCGTCATGATGATCATAACTCCTTTGGTCAGTGCAGCACTGATGAGCATAACCGCTCTCTCAAACCTCCTCTTCATCGACGTTATCACAGCCATTCCTGCCGTCATACTTCTTCAGTTCTTTTACATGTACCCTTTCACAGGGCAGAGGAAGAGATTGCGACCGATGACTATATCAGCAATCTGATCAAGGGTTTTCACTATATCAGGCAACACAGCTTTCTCAGTTATTTCTTTCTGCTCTACGCTGTACTGTTTTTGCTCGCATCACCATCGGCATTCCTGACACCTTTGCAAGTGACCAGAAGCTTTGATGGAACAGTCTGGCACCTGACCGCTATCGAACTCACCTTTTTCATTGGTATGACTTTGGGAGGTTTACTGATGACGGTTTGGGGCGGCTTTAAAACCGGATTCATACAATGATTCTTGCCGGATTTCTGCTGGGCATCTCCACTTTTGCTTTGGGGATAGTTCGCATATTCTGGATCTATCTTGGATTCATGGGGCTGACAGGTCTGTCCATCACAATACTCAACACGCCAGCCATTGTCCTTCTTCAGGAGAAAGTGGCCGAAAGCTACATGGGCCGAATCTTCGGTGTCTTCAATATGATAGCAAGTTCGATGATGCCTCTGGGTATGCTGATTTTCGGACCGTTATCTGATTTCATTAAAATAGAATGGACACTCATAGCCACCGGCATACTTATATCCATCCTATCATTATCCGTAATTAAATTGAAACTTTTGATTGAAGCAGGTAAACCTGTCACTCTGACGAAGTCTGAGTATACATCGTGACTCTCAACATCATGTCTAATACCAAGACGTACTGATGCTAATAAACCGAATCATCCGAAAACTGATTAATCAAATCCTTAAACTCAATCGTATCCCTTATGCTGTCAAGATCCGAATCCGCCATGGCTCTTTTTACCCTGCTTCTTTTCAACTCAAAAGACCTACGCAAATAATAGATGCATTCATCCAGATTCTGGTAATTCTCATTCTGCTCATACAACAGTGAAATCATACAGGCAAGATTATAATAGCACATGGCGAGCTGTTCGGTATCCTCAGTCTTGCCTTCAAGCAAAGTTCCACCATAGAATATGGCTGCTGCGTTTTCAAGCTGACCTTTGTAATAATAATCAAGCCCTGCGTAATTCATCGATTTCGCACTTGATGGATTGGCTGAGTATCTTCCATGCTCGATGACCAGTTCATAAGGTATGAAGCTGATGCCATGTACTGTTTCATCAGAATATACAGCTGTTGAATCAACCAATGAAACATCACTAATCTCATAGTTCGATCCATTGACATCAACTTGATACAACAGATGCTGCGTGCTTAAATCAGCATAATATTCTCCGACAAGGACTAACACCACCTCTTCATTATTTGTCATGCGCCCTAAGACACATTCAATCAGAACGCTGTCATAGTAAAACTCATTCAGTTTCATCTCAATAAATTCTTCAGAACAGTATTCACTCAAATAATTCTCATCACCACTCAAATATTCAAAGTATTCCAGAAGATAGCTATCCATAAATCTGTTCAGCTGCTCTTCATGACTGTAATACGCACCATCATGAAAGAATCCTACCGAATAATCAATCTTCATCATACCTTCCTGCCTGCTCACCAGCAGATCGGAATCATGAAAGATATCCAGCTCATAATCATCATAACTGTATGCATCAGTAGCATACGTCACTGACTCAGTAGCTTCCTCGGTTGTCGGCTCCACTTCAGCTTCCGTTTGAAGCTCTGCTTTCGTAGTCGACTCGGATGATTCCTGTGATTCCGTCATTTCCTCATGCTTCTCTGTTCCAAGAACACTCGGAATGTCTTCATCCTTCTGTTCAGAAATCAACTCATTACGTTCGACAAATCTGGAAATCAATCCCGGAGCAAACGCGATGAGAATGAACGCTATTGACGCAACAAGAACACCGGTGAGTATCTTGTGTATCACCGGTGGTTCCATCACCCTGGTTTTATATTCACCAAACGAAGGATGGCAGTTCAAACACCGATCTTTGTTCTTGTCGATGAGTGTACCGCATCGCTCGCAGTAGTTGTTCCCTCTGTCCACTTCAAAGCCGCATCTGACGCAAAGTTTCTGACCCTCTTTGACCGCCACACCGCAATTCTGGCAGTGTTTCACGGTCTGATGGCGTGAGCTCCTTTTATTCACAGCTGCATCCACCCTTTCGTCCTATCATAACAGCATGACTCCCAAAACAAACTGTAGTGCTACTCCAGCCGCCGAAGCGATGACGATCGGTTTACATGCCTTAGGATCCTGTTCACTGTTGATCAGGTATATGATTAATCCGATAATCGGCAAAAGAAAGCCTAATATTGAATAGCCTGTCACCTCAGGACGGGACAGCAATCGCTTCTCAGAAACGTCCTCAATATGAACTTCCGCTTCATCGGCTTTAGTTCCTTCCAGTAAAAATCCGCATTCGGTACAGAGCTTCTGCCCAATCTGAGTCGTCGCACCGCAATTTTGACAGAAGGTCTCACCATCCAGCGGCTTGAAACCGCAATTCAGGCAAACACTCTGGCCTTTTTTGACTTCTTTGCCGCAATTCCTGCAATAATTGCACATTCCGGCAGTCTCGGCAGCTTCCTTAGTATACAGTTCAAACCCACAGGCGATACAATACTTCTGGCCTTTCCGGGTATCATGACCACAGTTTTGACAGTATGCCTCGCCGTCGTATTGTTCATAACCACAGCTGGCGCACAGTTTCTGCTCTTTTTCAAAAGGTTTACCGCATCTTCTACAATATCCCATATGACTTTCGATGATATCCTGATATCATCTTCCTCCTCACGAAATCCTGAAAGTACGAGATTCAAATCATCATGACATCATGCAAATTTTACGGCGTCAATTTCCTGCGAACTCAAAGTGTTGGTAGTCCTTGCTCGTCTCCCAGTCTCCACCCCATTCGAAACCTCTTGAAGTGAATAATCGATAGCACAGATCATACTTCTTGACCATACCCGGAATATTCAGTCCCCTGTTGACATATCGGCTGCCTTCCTCAGGATGTATGCAGCTTGATGTCACATGTGGATTCACCAGAGGATTGATATCGACTGCAAGGCCGAAGGCATGTTTCGACAGTCTGTCAGTGCCATCGATCTTCCTGTAATTGAACCCGGATGTGTTGTTGTCCTTCATCGAATGGCTGTCACTTTCATAGTCGCTGGCCAGAACCATCTTCGCGATCGGAAACTTATTGTCATAAAGCTCACGAAAGATTGCAATGACATCGTCAGCAATGACCTTATTGACAATCAGTTCTCCCTGGTGGTAATCACCGTCAAACCCATAATAGCCGACCAGAACATACCTCAATTCCTCAAGGCTGATCTCTTTACCCGGGAAAAAGGTTCTTCCAGCCATCCTTTCAGCCGTTGCTTCGTTGATCGGCTCACTGGAAAATATGATCTCTTCTTCTTTGGGTATGGCTTTGGGAATCTCTTCGTCAATCCCGTCACTGCCTGCCGTTTTGATCACTTCCGATATCTTCTTGTAGCTGAGCGTATTCATCTCATCATCATCAGTCATGATGACGCTGCTGGCTCCTTTTGCATCCGTCGCAAACAATGTACTGATCGTGTCGACCGACAGCACCAGGTCCCTTCTCACAGAACATGATACCGTCAGACTCAGTACGAACAATACGATGCACAGCTTACCAACCTTTTCCATTGCAGCACTCTAAAGAACTGTCTCCATTCATATTTCAATTGTCCCTCTTAAATGTATACTTTGGTGTAATCGTGACGTGTATATCCTTATAAAAATAAATATATCTTACTATAAAGCATATCGCACCTTACAGCATACGTCAATATGTTGTTCCTTCAATTATGTCTTTATATCCGTGCAGGTCAATCATCCTCCGACCATTTGACTAAGCTTCAAAGTATATACCATATACAGCATCTTAGCGTCTTCATACTTCCCGTTTTCAATCAGTTTCACACAGGGCTCGATCATTTCCTTATAAACCTTCGTAAATATCTCCTGTCGGTCAGACCGCCCTTTCATTCTTTCAACAATCCTTGGTGCCACTTCATAGTATTCCTTCACTAGCGCTCTTCCAACCTCGGTTGCATTCATATACTCATCTTTAAACTTCTTCAAAACCTTCAGCTCATAACAGTTGTCCGTGTCCTTATCGATACAGGCACATGCACTGGTTATGTAGCAACTGGTATCATATCTAAATTTTTCTTTCATCATGTTCATCTCCAAATCTATATAAATAAAAAACTTATTTTCACAAAAAAATCTATATCAAGAAGAGCGGCTTCGCCACTCTCGCCGGATGGCGAGAAATTTTCCTTGACCGCATCATATCGGCTTCTGGATATGATGCTTAATTCGAGCAATTTCTTATAACTCAAAAAAAGAAAGGCTCGGCCTTCTGTATCACCTATGCAATTCATAACAGGGAAAAACTGAAAGATATTTCAATGGATTATTGATCTGCAGATTCAATATATCATAAATCAAATCCCCAGACAATGACCAATCCCACTAAAATATCCGTTTGAAAACATCAAGATTTGTATGTTTTGATGAAATAAATCCATAACCTCCGGTTCATCCCTGGAAGTCATGGATTCTTTATCTGTTTCTTATGATTTTTCTTATTTAATGTAGTCGTCAATGTGGCATTTTGCTTCAATCGACCGTTTCATCATACTTGTCGATCAGCTTCCTGAACGCTTCTGTGTTCCTTATGCTGTCCAGATCCGGGTCTTCCATAGCTCTGTCAATCCTGCTCTCCTTCAGTTGGAAAGACCGGCCTAGATAGAACATGCATGCATCCATGTTCTGATAGTTCACATTCTCAGCTGAGAGCAATGAAATCATGCATGCCAGGTTGTAATAACACATGGCCAGTTGGTCAGTGTCCTCCGTCCTGCCATCCAGGAGCGTTCCTCCATGGAACATGGAAGCGGCAAATTCCAGGTCACCATTCCTATAATAGCCAAGCCCTGCGAAGTTCATGGCTTTCGCATCGGATGCATCCGCCTTGAAACGTCCGTGTTTAGCAACCAGCTCATATGGGATGAAGCTGATGCTGTCCACTGTCTCACTGAGATAAACATCGCCTGTATCTATCACTTCAACATCTGTGATCATATAATCTGCCGCAGCGATATCGATATGATACAGCACGTGCTGTCTAACAGCATCTGCATAGGATTCACCGACCAGGACAAGCACCTCGCCGTCATCAGTTGACATCCGACCGATGATGCATTCGCTCAGAACACTGTCATAGCGGATCTCATCGAGCTTCTGTTCCATAACTTCACTCGTGCAGTAATCCGCCATGTGATGGTCATTTTCCTTCAAATACTCATAGTACTCCAAAAGGAAACCTCTGATGAATGCTTCCAAGGTTTCTTCATGACTGAAATACTCACCCTCCTCGAAGTATCCTACCGAATAATCAACTGCAGCCATATCACTTTGTCTGTGTGCAGTCAGATCCGGCGCAAGAAAAACTTCCAATTTATAGTCATCATAACTGAAGGTTTCTGTCACCGGTTCCTGTTCGGTCTTTTCTGTATATATAATCTCGTCTGTTTCACTTCCCTGGTTTTCTGCATCAATGGAGCTCGGGATCTCTTCATCGTCAGAATGAGATATCTGTTGATTGTTCTCAGTAAAACGGGTTATTAACTCAGGCATAATAGAATACAGCATAAAAGCCAATGCCGCAACAAGAACACCAGACAGAATTTTATATACCATAGAAGATTTTGATTTCTTCATCTCATCCACTCTATACCCACATCTCCAACATACTTTTGACCTCGCTTCATAGTCCTGCCACATTTCTGACACTGTCTCTCAGTCAGCTTGTGTAATAGCCTTTGGTACACAGCTGCACCCTTCCTTTCAAACCAAATGTAGAATCTTTGTCTACTATTGTAGCATTTAAGTATGCATTCTACAATCTTCTTTGATCATTTGGATGAAATAGCGGTGTATCCTAGTATCTTCAGTCAACTCGGGATGGAAGGAACAGGCAAGCAAATGCCCCTCCCTGGCCGCAACCATTTTCCCGTCCGCCTCGGCAAGGACCTCAACGGATTTACCGGCTTCAACGATATATGGCGAGCGTATGAAGGTCATAGGTATATCCTCTAGAGGACCGAAGACCCCTCTGTGATAGAAACTGCCAAGCTGCCTTCCATATGCATTCCTCTTTACTTTGATGTTCATGAGTCCAAGATGAGGTTTGTCGTTTGCAATCTCTCTCGCCAGCAGAATCATTCCGGCACAGGTTCCGAATGTGGGGATCCCGGATTGAATCAGCTCCTTAAGCTCATCATAGAGTTCGAGGTCATGCAGGAGCTTTCCCATGGCTGTACTCTCTCCGCCTGGAATGATGAGGCCATCAAACCGTTTGTTTATAAGGTCTGTTCTGCTGCGGATCTCCTGAATATCGATTGCAATGTCCCTATTGGATTCAAGACCGTTCAGTTTTTCCAGAGTTTTGGCATGTTCAGCGAATGCACCTTGCAGTGCAAGAACTCCAATCAATATCTTATGCATTCTCCTTGATCCTTTCAGATGCCACGCTGCGCCATCAACAGCTCGATTTCGTTTTCATTGATCCCCACCATGGCATCCCCCAGGTCTTCGGACAGGCTCGCCAGAACGTCAGGATTGTCATAGTTGGTCACCGCTTTGACAATGGCTTCTGCCCTCTTGATGGGGTTGCCGGACTTAAATATGCCTGATCCCACAAACACCCCTTCAGCGCCCAGCTGCATCATCAGTGCGGCATCAGCGGGAGAAGCAACACCACCAGCGGCAAAGTTGACGACAGGCAAACGACCGGATTCCTTCACCTGACGAATCAGCTCATATGGCACCATGAGCTCCTTTGACATATGGTAGAGTTCATCATCCTAGAAGATACGACGCGGGCAATCTGTTGGTTGATCAGACGCATATGGCGTACTGCCTGGATGATGTCCCCTGTTCCCGGTTCACCTTTAGTGCGGATCATTGCTGCACCTTCACTGATGCGGCGCAAAGCCTCGCCTAGGTCTTTTGCTCCACAGACAAAAGGTACCTTGAATTCCCTTTTATTAATATGAAGATAGTCGTCAGCCGGTGACAGGACTTCACTCTCATCAATGTAGTCGATTTCAATGGCTTCCAGGATTTGAGCCTCCACAAAATGTCCGATTCTCACTTTTGCCATGACCGGAATGGATACCACTTCCTGTATGCTCTTGATCATGTGGGGGTCACTCATTCTTGAAACGCCGCCTGCTGCTCGGATATCAGCCGGTATACGTTCCAACGCCATGACAGCGCACGCTCCCGCCTCTTCTGCTATTCTCGCCTGTTCAGGCGTCGTGACATCCATGATGACCCCACCCTTTAACATCTTTGCCAAATCTCTGTTTAATTCATACCTTTCGTTCATAGAATCCTCCATATCAATAATTTTTGTATGATTATACAGAAAAAGTGTCTTTATAGAAAGTGGCAGTTTTAATATTTTTAAAGGGGACAGTTGAAATGTTTCATTTTTGAGTTCAACCGTTCCCATCATCTTCTTTCTTGATTTCCCGGTCAAGCATTGTCTCAAGCACGGAGATTTCCGTCGAAACATCCAAGGATGCAGCGATAAAAAAACTGTCAAACAGCCTTTCAAATCCGGCATTGATGTTGTCAAGAGCCTTCTTTATCTCGCTCCTGGCCGTCTGGATATTCTCCCCCTGAATCGGCTGCCGTTCAAATTCCTGATAGGCATTCAACAGTTTCAGCACGGTCGGAAGATAGTATCGCATAAGCCTTCGCACGTCCTGTTTTTGATCAGGATGTTCTTCAATATAACCGATGATTTTGCTGATCGTCTCTTCCATGCGGTAAATCCTGGAAGAAACCTCTTCATCCTCAATCAATGCATTATATTCTCTGACTTTCAAGATATAGTCTTTGCCTGCGTCAACGGAATCTGTCCGCCCGTTCTTCTGCTCCTCAAGCTTTCTCCGCTCCTGTTCGATCAAAAAGCAGTCATAGCTGGCAATACTCAGCATGACCAGATTCTTATCCTCGTCGATGTGCCCCTGAGGGAAAATACCGACGTCAATCATCTTCTTCAAGTCTTTCACCAGATAATCCTTGCTGAATCCGCTGTAAGATTCCAGCTCCTTAATGGTGCAGCTGTCTCTTCCCTGAAAGAGCCCAAGGTACTTCCGGTACCTCTTGATGCGGATGCGGCTCCCCATACCGCTGACGATCATGAGGAGGCTGCCTGCAAGCAGCGTCAATGCAGTGCCCATCATCAGGAAACCGGCTTCAAGGGTTAAAAGAAACAGGGACCACCCTCCTGTAAGGACCGTCCCAACACCTCCGAACACAGCAAACAGAAGACCTTTTACTCTCCCTGCAGGAGCATGGGGAAAATAGGTCTTGATGCTTTCAGACTTCTCTTCATCTTTGTACACAGACTTTCCCATTTCCACCCTCCGAATACCATCCATTCTTTTCTCGCTCTGTATGTTTTGACCCGAGCTCAAACCGCTTACTGAGCTCTTGAATAGTTCATTGTCACATTTGTCTTATATCCAGGATATGTGCCTGTATCCTCATTCTCAAAAATGGATACCTGGAAAGATACACCTTCAATGGTGCCTGTAAACGTAGCTCCTTCCGGTACAACCATGCTTCCGAAGTCCTCCGCCTTGTTAAGTCTGTCTTCATAGTATGCAATGACTTCATCTTTTTCATCCATCGCTTCATACTATTACCTCCAAACATCAATGCGATATACATTTCAATTATATCACCAATACAATAATAATTTCGTGAGGAATAATACTCAGATTTGGCGTCATGGATTTCAATTCTCTTGGCTGCCTTTTTAATCTGCAATATGTTGGTACAATTGCCGTGCCTCTTTCATTCTTGTTATATACTTATAGTGATTCACAGCAATCTGTTCCACCAGGTTCCCTTCCACCTTGATTTCTTTGAACTTTCGTGTAACGTAAAAAAAACCACCCCAGTCACCAAGAACCGGAATGGTTGAGCAGCCATATTCAATAATCAGTATTTCCCCTTCTCATTCCAAATGTCGACCATCATCTCATAGCGTTCAAGAGGCATACCCGTATAAACCGTATTGGATGTGGAGAAGATATAGCCGAAGTCCTTCATACCGTGTTCCAGGGCGTATTCGACGGTTTGTCTAGCTTCTTCTTCTGTACCTGTCTGAAGCAGTCCGCAGTTGACGCCGCCGATCAGGCAGACCTTATCACCCACCAGCCTCTTGACTTCAGCAATATCCACGCCTCCCTGAGGATCGATGGAATGGATGGCATGAGGATTGCAGTCCACCATGCGCTCCAGAATCGGCATAATATTGCCATCCGAATGCTTGATGGTATAGAATCCAAGGTCCCTGTACCCTTTGATCAGCTTTTTCAGATAAGGGAAGGTGATTTCGTCCATCATCTCAGGACTCAGGAAAGGGGAATGGTTGAAGCAGTAATCTGTGCAGAGGGCAAAACCGTCCAGTCCACCGTGTTCCTTCAGCTTCTTGGCTCGTTCGATTGCGTTTTTCACCATCTCTTCGGCTTCTTCTTTGATCTTCTCAGGATTGTCGTAGACTCTGTAGACGAACTCCGTCATCTGGTCTCCTTTGGGAATACCGAATGTTGCATCGCCATGAATCAGGAGAAAATACTCATCCCCTGTCTTCTCCCGGATGAGGTCCGTCATCCAGTTGATCTCCTCAACCCTGTCAGGATTCTGGTGAATGAATATCGCGCTGTGGTTATAGGTTTTTGCCACATCGATGTAAAGATCTGCCATCTGATACCGATGCAGCATCCTTTCCTTCTCGGACATCTGGTCCCACTGGCTGTAGTTGCGGTGGGTATAGTGGACCTTGCCGAATTTTTCCATTGTCAGAAAGTAATCCAATTCAAAATGAGGCACCAACCCCTCAATCGGCTTCCTTTCGAGTGCAGCGATAAATCGTTCCTTATGTGTCATCGTTCTTCTCCTTTTATAGTAGTTTTGTAAGGATATCTGAGTAGCCTTACTTCTACTCCTTTATTCATACGTATGAATTTTGATTCTAAAGGAAGACGCCTAAACGTCTCTTGTCGTGTTTCTCTTGTGATAGGTAGGTTTCAAACAAACCTTTTTTATGTCGTGGGTTTCTCTGCTCTCGGATATCCCGTCAAGCAACATGACCATTGCCTTACATGCCATTCGGTCAAACGGCTCATCCATGGTCGACAGCGCAGGGCAGAGATGCTCGGCAAATGTATGGTTGTCGATGGCCAGCACCGACATTTCATCAGGGATGTCGACCGCTAATGCATTTGCTGACTGCAAGAGGTACTTGCAGTCGTTTGATGTACCGATAACAGCTTTGATTTCTTCACAGATAAACCGTCTCAACATCACCTCAAAATCCCCGGAACCTCTCTGGTCCATTTGGTAAACAGCCAGGTCGATACCCAAGTCATCAGCTGAGGCAATGGCACCATCAAGCCGCTCTTTTTCCGCGTAACTGCCCGAATAATGATCCGGTTTCAGATAAGCTACCTTTTCTGCTCCTGCCCTGACCAACAGATCAACGGCCATTGATCCGTTCTGGAAAAAGTCAAGATCCACACTGCAGGTGCATGCGTCTTCCCCTTCCCCCAATGATTCTTACAAACGGCATGGAAACGCCTTTAGCGGCTTGATGGATATCGACTGAAGGATCGGCTGCCATGCCGATATAAATCAGACCGTCAATCCGATTTTCCTGAAAATACTGTATGAAATCGAAGTTTCCATCTCTTGCTCGCCCTGTGCAAAGGGTCACGCTAAGGCCCTTCTCATCGCAGAGTTCCTGTACCTTCTTCAGAATGGGCGGAAAAACAAAGGAATCAAGGTCCCAGTCAGAAAGCAATCCGATAGCGCCTGCCTTTTGCTGACGCATGGACCTGGCATTGGCATTGACTTTGTAGCCCATCCTGGCTGCCGTTTCCAGAATCCGCTGTCGCGTTTCCGGTCGGATGGACTTCCCTTTCTTATCGTTGATGACGAGGGAGACAAGGCTCTGAGATACCCCGGACTCCCTGGCCACATCTTTGGCTGTTACTTTTATCAAGGTACCATCACCACCACAGAGATGATAAACAGTGCCAAACTTACAATGGTATTCAGGACAATCACGTTGTTGGCAACCGCCTCTTCTTCTTTTCTGCCCGCTTCACCTACGAAAATCGGCATTGAGAATAATGGCGGTAACAACAGAAATGTCAGGAATGCATAATTGAACATCGCAGTAGGCGCTAGAATCCTGTCAATAACAAGAAACTTGAAGCTATAACCCACTGTGAATACAACCGTAAAACGCATCAGTACAAAACCAATGCTCTGGCGAAAATAGCTGCCGTCCAGCTTCATGCCATATCCTATGGTAATCAGTATCAGCGGTGTAGCCATGCTTCCCATATAAGCCAATGTCGCATCTATACCCTTAAGGATGACATTGGAACCAAATAATCCAGTAAACCCAAGTACATTGAATATGAATCCAAGCAAAACACTGATTACAAGGGGCGATTTCATGAATCCTTTCAGCAGGTCCTTACTGAAACCTTCATCTCTGAACTCAATTCTCAAAAGGGTGTAATAGATGAACCATACAAACATCTCATGGCCAAATCCCATAATCGACAGGGCACCCAGGTTCTCTTCACCGAAAACAATAGAAAAAAGAGGAATCCCAAGAAGTCCAAATGCAAATCCGGTCGTGAGATACGGATTCAGGTTATTGAACAGTTTTTCACTCAAATTGATGATTTTCCTGCACCGAAAAGCAGCAACAGCAACACCACCATTGCAATGGATAGAAGGAAATACTCCTTCTGAAAGTCCATATTCAAAAATGTCCTGAACAATACCGCCGGCAAAGCGAAATTGATGACAATCCTCTTCACACCTGTCATCAGCCGCCAGTCAAACCATTCCTTTCTTCGTCCCATGAATCCTACTGAACACAGCAATATGATCGGTAGTATCTTCTCAACAATTGTAAACATATTCTATCTCTTTCTAGGCCTGCGAATTCTCAAACTGATGATTTCGTATGGCCTGTAGCTCACATCAAATGCCTGCTTTGAAATTCTGACAGGCTCCAGTTTCTCTTCAAGGATGTCACACAGCTGCACTTCTATGGCACCGAAGTTCATCTTGACGGTTGCCGTTCCTCTGCTTCCATACACTTCCACCAGTCGAAGGATGATATCTCCCGAGCCGTCTTCTGACAGCTTGAGTGACTGCACCTTCAATGCAGGTTTGTCGATATGAATCGGTACAACGGTTTTCTCCATTTTCCTGCCCTGAATGATTTTAACCGGATGGTTCAAATCGTATGCCAGCTCAGTCATACCCGAACGGATATGATCCCCGTCATGGGAAAATAACGAATAGGTAAACCGGTGTTCACCGGTATCCGCAAAGCGTTCAGGTGCAATGGATGCCCTAAGAAGGGTAAGGCGCATCACATTGTTTTCAACATCACAGCCGTATTTACTGTCATTCATAAGGGATACTCCAAATCCACCTTCAGAAAGATCCACCCATTTATGGCAAGGTACTTCATACTGGGCTTCTTCCCATGATGTGTTTCTATGGGTCTGACGTTCGAATCCGCCGGCTGATGTATCCACCGTGTAATGTCTTGCCCGGACATTGACCGGGAAAGCCACTTTCAGCAGTTTTTCCTCTTCCTGCCAGTCAACCCATGTATCGAAATCGACTCTTGGCAGATTATGATACATACGTATGACCTGCACGGCCTTACTGTTTCCGAATGTCTTCTCAAGTCGGATCGCCTTTGTAACCGGACCGTCCTCAACGACGGTGATGTTATGCCATCCGTCAATATCGATGGGTTGGTTCCTGTAAGCGGTGATGATATCCCATGCGTTCAGAGCACCTGGCTTATCTTCAAACATCTGCCATTCATTCAGCCCACCGTTTTTGGCACTGATTTCACAGCCATTCGACTTGTCATAAAGGCTGGCAATTCTACCTTCGCCATCAAGGACCATCCTATAGTAACGGTTCTCCATCCCAGTCTCCGTCACTGAAAAATCATGTGAATCCGTCACTTTGACTGACGCAGCCGTAGCATTGCTCAGTGACAGTGCCGGTATGTGCTTCATGACACCCACATATGACTTTGTACCATCAGGACGTTGAATCATTTGGATGGGCGTCGTCTGATGATCATCATCGGATAATGCATTGTAAACATCCGACCAGTTGTCACTGTCGAAGCAAACAGTCCTGTCCGTATCCGAAGTGAACGGATTGATCAGTACATAGCTGTCTTCACCAACCTCTCTGGAAAGCACTTCAATACAGTCTTCCTGTATCGCATCATATTCATCCATCATTTCGCGGTATGTTTCAGTCGCATCAACACCGACAGGATGTGTGTGGCTGCCCGGAAGCACATCATGGAACTGATTCAGCAGCAGTTTTTTCCATGGACTTCTCAATCGGCTCTCCTTAATGCGATGACCTGCAAATATTTCGCTCATGGCAGCAACCAAATCGGTCTGCAGACCATGGAACTCACCTTGTCGGTTATACTTCTTCAAAATGCCTTTCGTCGTGAATGTTCCTCTATGGGTCTCCAAATACAGATCACCGTCCCAAACCGGCAAATTGTCTTCACTGACACCGTCAAAGGCATTGTGAAGATAATCCTTGGCGGTTGTTAACCGCTGATAGGGGATTCCCGGCAGCTTCTGCTGGCGTTTGAATATCTCAATCATCTCATCGGTGACACCACTGCCCCCATCACCGTAACCGTATACCTGCAGGGTCTCATTGCAGATTGGCTTATTCTTGAATTCTCTCCAATTGCGGATAGTTTCATCCGTATCCATCCAGGTAACGAAGTGGATCGGCGGCAGGCATGTGTTGACACCCGTACCGTCAAGCCCCTTCCACATGAACATATTGTGCGGGAAGAGATTCGTATCGTTCCAGACAGACAGTTTGTGGGTCACATAGTAATCCAGTCCGCCGGACTTCATGATCTGAGGCATGATTGGGCTGTTCCCGAAGACATCCGGCAACCATGCATTATCCACGTCAACATCGAACTTCTCCTTGAAGTAATGCTTGGCGTACATAATCTGTCTGACAAAACTCTCAGCATTTGGCAGGTTACAGTCCGGTTCGACGTACATACCTCCGATAATCTCCCACTGACCCGAAGCCACTTTTTCCTTCACTCTTTCGAAGAGTTCAGGATAGTACTCCTCAAGACTTTCATAGGTCCATGCCTGGGTATGGGCATACTTGAATTCAGGAAATCTGTCCATCAGCTCCAGCTGAATGAGGGTTGTTCTGGCATTCTTCTGCACCGTCTGTCCGACCGTCCAGTGGTAACCGATATCCAGATGCGAATTGGCAACCAATGCGACGTTGCCGCTCTTGCCGAAATGCGTTCCGGAGTTGAAGATCTTATCTTTGATATAAGACCTGATAGGACCGACAGCCTTCAAGAACGTATCTCTGTCAGAACCGTATAAAGGAAACAGCTTCAAAAGCTCTTCAAGATGATACTGGAGATATTCCTTGATGTCAGAGGACATTTGTTCTGCATAGGCAGCCTCATAGACGGCTTTCAGATCAAAGTGTAGGCCCAACATCTCATCATTGATGACAGCAATCGCAGGAGTATTGAAGTACTGCATGCATCCCACCAGATCTCTGCTGACATCGGTGTTCCTGTTGTCATCCGGTCTTGAGCGTGTATAGGCTTCCAGCATGAACTCATAGGTCTTGCCCGCTTCCCCCTGTTCCTCCAGCAAAAAAAACTGGCGGTTGGGATCTATGCCGTTCAGATACCTGCCATTGTCGCAGACCATGACTTCACCGGCAGTCAGCATGTTGAACCACAGTCGCTGGCCTTCCAGTTCATCAGGCACTTCGAATGCAGCCTTGAATATGGATGTGACATCGGGACCGCCCCACAGATCACCTTCAGCTATTGCCTTGAAATCATCCTCATAGAGATAAGCTTCTGGCGTATACGTAGCATTTCTCACTTGCCACCCCTCTATTGGGATCTTCTTGTCTACTATGTGTTTTTTCACTTGATCGAAGACAATGCCCATCCAGGTCTCGATAGGCATGCTGCCTCGTCTTACTTTCATATGTGGCATAGGAAAACTCCTTTATGATTATTATTTGAAGTAGGGGACATAGCGGTTGAATCGGATGACCACTTTCTGGCCAAACTCCTTCTCGATCTGAGCGGTCAGCCACTCCGTCATTCTCTCATGGCAGCAGATACAGTCCGAACATTCCGCATGCGCTCCAATCACCAGCGTTTCACCGTCGAAGGATTCAAACAGCATATCACCGCCATCCACTCTTGCCTTCGGTCTTAAATACTCGTCGATGTATTCTTTGAGTTTTTCATAAATCTCCATGCTTTACCTTCTTCCGCAAATCTCTCTTGCAATTTCAGCCCATCGGAAGAGTCGCTCAGGTTTGTTTCCGACAGTACTGATATCCTTCAAGATCAGTTCTGTTGTCGTATTGTTGTTCTCTGCCGTCTTAATGGCATCCTTTAGGTCACCGATCACCTCATTTTCCTTCCAGGTCAAATCGCTGGCAAGGAAGGCTGGAGACGGCTTGACGGACATGACATAATCGCCGCTGATCTGTTCTGCCGCCTTTTGGCGGTTCGCCCATGGACTGATGGATATCTTTCTGACATTCGGCAGCTGCCTGACGATATCAATCTTTGTATCCAACGGTTCGCAGCAGCCATAATAGCCAGACCGAACCGGTCATACCACTGCTTGGCATATCGGATGTCGAATTCCTCATGCATCGCCGGTGAACCGTCGAGAAAATCTGAGCCGCGCCGTAGGTCCACATGTGCTTCGTGGTGGTGCCGTCAAGGTCCTTGTGATTTTCATTATCATAGTCATATCCTGGCAGCAGGTCCGTATATGCACCCGTACAGTGAATAAGAGGATTTCCTACGTCCAGCAGGTTCAGTTTCTCCAGCTGGTCCACCAAGGCCATCCGGCTGTCAAGTGTCCTTTGAATGATCTTGTGCATGAACTCAGGCCTGTCCATGAGGTCGATGATGGACTCATTGACGCCATGCCATTCGACAATCCTGTCCCAGGCATGAAAATCGACAAGCATGCCGGTCATCTTCACTTCGAGCAAGTTCCCGAATATATCGTTGGCCCGCTCTTCCAGCAACTCAGTCTCCTTCTCCATGAGCCTGATTGTCGGAATCCCGATCTTATGCAGGTCTTCTTCGGACTTCAGCTGGTCGTTATAGGCCTGACCATGGATGTTTTCCTCATTCTCCATATTATCAGTGAATGTCACATCCTTGTTGACACCGTAGTTCTTAAGTTCAGTGATCTTGGGGATACGGATCTCAGCCCTGAAGAGCCGATCGTCAGGCATGTGGTCATACCTAAAATCTGTTTCCTCAGCTGGTCTTCCATCCCTCTGAGAACGGGATCGCTGCACTGCAAGGTCAGTTCATCATTGATGTTCATCTCGTTCCACGGTATCTGGTCGATCATGAACATCGGTCTTGATTTTCTCAGTCCGTTGATGTCTTTCCAACTCTTCAGCTGTTCGATGTTGTTCTCACGGTTGATTTCACTGATTTCTTTCAGTCTGGCTCCAAGGCCTCTTAGAATTTCATAATCTTTGCTGCTCATAATAATATCTCCTTGTCCGTGTTATCGGATCATTATATCTTTATATATGTTAGCCTTTTACCGCACCGTCTGTCATTGAATTCATGAATTTATCACGCATGAGAACAAACAGGACAAGTACAGGCAATATTGATGAAATGACGGTTGCATTGATCGCTCCCTGGTCAATATTCGTATATCCGATGAAGTTGAACAGGCCGAATGTGATGGGTCTGGTCGCCTCGGAATGCGTGAAAATCAATCCGATCAAGAGGTCGTTCCAGATCGTTACGAAGTTGATGACCATCACCGCCAGTATTCCCGGGAAAGCAACCGGAATGATGATATTGGTCACTATTCTCAATCTACTGCATCCATCGATCATGGCCGCTTCCTCAATGGAATAAGGCACGTTATCAAAGAAATTCTGCAGAAGAAAAACCGAAAACGGTATAAGACCCGGTATATACAACAGAACTAACGTGATATGTTTATCAATCATGCGGATGGAACTCAATGCCTTGTAAAGAGGTATCAGGTTGGTCGCACCTCTCATCATCATGGCAAACATGATCATGCCAAGGATTATGGTCCTGCCCCTGAATTTGTATCTGCTCAGTGCATAGGCACACAGCGTACAGATGAACGCTGCGATGACTGTCGATGTCAGAGCATAGAAAAACGAATTGCCGAGATAGCCAAAGATCGGCTGCTCGGTGAACGCTCGATAATAGTTGCCCACGTCGAATTTTGAGGGATGATTTCAGGCGGGTATTTCCTGACGATGGATTCATGTTTGATGGATGTCAGGAAAGACCACAGGATAGGAAATGCCATGAAGGCTGATAAACCAATCAAGTATATCTGACTGAGTATCCCTGAAACTGTCACAGCCTTCCTTCCGGTATTTGCTTTAACTGTTATATCTGCCATGTTTATCTTTCCTTTCTAATATGTCACTTTGTCAATGACCTTCTTGCCTTTGAAATACAGAACCGCAACTATGATGTTGATGACAGCCAGGATGACCGAAATGGCAGCAGCGTCGGTAAATCGGTAATTCATGAACGCTTCCCTGTACATGTAAACGCCTAAGGTTTCACTCGCTCTACCCGGTCCGCCGTTGGTCAGGAGCAAGATGATACCGATCTGATTCATACAGTTGATCATCACGATAAAAATAATAACGAAGAGACTGTTCTTGAGAATCGGCAACGTGATATGCGTCAGTACCTGCCACCAGTTGGCACCGTCGATCTTCGCCGCTTCGACATACGAAACGGATACATTCTGCAGCCCTGCCAGCAGCAAGATAGTGACATAGGCAAGGAACTTCCATACAGCAACGACTCCAAGCCCCCACATGACTACCTTCGGATCGGTTAGAAGCACACTTGCCTTCAGACCCAACGGTTTAAAGAAAATAATTCATAACACCAAAACTTGCGTCGAGAAGCCAACTCCATGTGATGCCTGTAACCACATCGGAGATGATCCAAGGCACAAACATGATGGTAAGATAAGTGGATGAGAATTTAACTTTCTTATCAAGGACCAGGGCTGTAATCAAGCCTAAAGTCACCAATAGGAAGGTGGAAATGAATGTGTATTCAAATGTATTAAAAAAACTTTCCCAGAAATTCGGATCACTGAAAATAAATCTGTAATTGTCCAAACCGGCAAATATGAGTTTTCCTGTACCCAGTTCTGATTTGAAAACAGACAGGTACCACCCATAGGGCATGGGAGCGTAGGAAAACAATAGCATGAATAGGAATACCGGAAGAACAAACAGGTAGGGTACGACACTATGTTTACCTGTATTGGTGTTCATATTAACCTCCATAGATATGACGTCAGGGAAATTCTATAAGAACTTCCCTGCGTCGGTATTATTGTTTGCAATGATTATCGCTGTTACTCTTTGTAGAATTTCTTATTGAAGTTTTTGACCTGTTCATCAAGTGTAGCATTCAGGTCCACGCTTTCATCAAGCAGGTAAGGTGATACCGCAAGCATCAAAGCTTCAAGTCCATCCTGATAGTGTACCAGCGGATCCATTGCCTGACCATTGTCCTTCAAGTTCGAAAGAAGCTCCGGCCAAAGCCCCTCTTTGAAAACAGGATCGGTCATAGCAGAATTTCTGATTGGTGCACATCCGTTGATCTTCGCATGTGCCAATTGTACTTCCGGAGTTGAGAACCACTTCATGAATTCCCATGCAAGATCAGCTTTCTTTGAGTTGGAAGGAATACCGAATGCCCATCCGTTGGCGAAGTTTGGCGCCGCACCGTCTTTACCAGGAATCGGTGCATATGAGAGATTACCGCTTGTGCCGACTTCAGATTCGCTGAATTCCTTGACCATGTATGATCCGGTTACGATGGATGCGATGTTGCCGTTTTTGAAGGCATCATGCAATTCGTTCTTCTGTACGGCAGTCGCACAGGATTCAGGAACAAGACCTTCATGAACCAATTTACCCATGAATTCGATCGCTTCTACCGTCTTTTCATTGTTGAAGTTCAACTTGCCTTCTTCGTCGCAGATTGTTCCGCCTGCAGTCCAAATTGCTGGACCTACAGTCATCTCGACGTTACCGTAGTGTTTTCCACCGAAGAAACCATATCCGTAGAAATTGTTGTCAGGATCAGCCAGTTCTTCACTCATCGCATAGAGTTCGTCCCATGTCTTAGGTGCTTCACTGATGAATTCCTTGTTATACCAGAGACCTCTTGAATGCAAGCCCATCAGCATCATATACTTCTTGCCGGTCAGCGGAGATACGGTTGCCTTCATTTCCGCTTCAGCAAAATCGGCTTTCTCTTCATCCGAATAAGTATTGTAGTAGTCATCAAGCGGCATCAATGTAGCCGAGTTCACCAGAGATGACAGCTTCTGGGAGGATACTCTCCAGATATCCGCCGCCGGATCACCTGACATATTCGTGATGACCAGTTTGGATTCAAGCTGATCATATGGGATTGTCTGGATGTCGATGACAATACCGGTTTCCGCCGTGAATTCTTCATACATTTCAAGAAGTGCATTCACATATGGATCCGTTGTCTTGTTTGGGTCAACCCATGTTGCCAAACGCAGTACCTTTTCCTCTTTTGATTCTTCTGCCCCCTTAGAAGTTTCCTTTGAGTTCCCTTCGTCTGTTCCGGCTCCTGTTTCATCATTGCCACACCCCGCAAACAATGAAAATGCTAGTGCCACCACAAGAACCATGCTTAAAAGTTTTTTCATTTTTTTCCTCCTTTATGTGTCTTACTGATAAACTCATTATACATACTTTTTTCAGCGCTAACTACTTGTATATGGTCAAAAATTATGGTATATTGGATTCACAATAAAGCATAATCAGAAAGAAGGTCTATTATGGTTGTTCCTGTAAGAGAATGGAAAAATTATATTTCAGATGACAGCCCCATTTGTATTCGAGAAATCACCATCAAGAACGGGGAACGCATCTATCCACACACCCATGACCATGCTGAATTCTTTTTTGTAATGTCGGGTAAAATGATTCACTTTCTTAATGGTAAGAAGAGCATCATGAAACCGCGCACAGCCCAGTTCATCTTCCCGGACTATGTGCATTCCCTGGAATTGGCACATGGAGTTCGAGAAGCAAGCTGGATCAACATCTCTTTCCCATTGAGCATACTGACAAAGGACCTGAACGAGATGATCATCCGGCTGTCCTTCAAGGAGAAGAATGATGCAGTCTCGCTACCGACACTGTCCATGCCGAATTGGGAACTGTATATGAGCAAGATCAACTTTCTCCTTGAAAACCATGATAAGACGCAGCAGGAAATCCTGTTCAGAAACATCCTGATGGATCTGCTCATCATCTACTTTCAGATGCTGGAAAAGCCAGCGGATCCTTGCCCCAACTGGCTCACACATGCGATGCAGGAAATGGAAAAAGACGAGAATTTCATCATGGGACTTGAACGGTTCATCGAACTTTCAGGCAAAACGCAAAACCATCTGACCAAGCAGATCAAAAAGCATCATGGCATTACACCAACACAGTACATCAATCGATTGCGTCTTCAAAAAGCCGAATCCCTGTTGAAGAATACGGATATTGCCATCACAGACGTCGTCTATGAATCCGGTTTCCAGAACATGTCCTATTTCTACGAACGTTTTAAGGCCAAGAACAACATGAGGCCTATACAGTACCGGAATAAGTTTCATCAAAAGGATTAAACATTGTCTGAAACATAGCGAACCAAATATAAATAAAAAAAAACGACTTCTACCCTAATCGGGTTGGAAGTCGTTTCAATTTAGACGTTACAAAGTCATGTATTTTTACCATACATACACTTTATTTCTCTTCAACCAAACGTTTCAACCGCCTAAGCTCAGCTTCTGTCATCTTAACCATCCATCGAAGCATTATCGGATGATGGACCAGTTTCGCAGCAAACTCGGTCATCTCACTGAATGTGGTTGCATAGATCATCCGGGTACCTTTCTTTTCAGACTTCAGATAATAGTAAACATATCCTTCAAAGTAACCCAAAAAATTCCTTTCATAGATTTTATACTTCACCATCTTGTTCAGGATGCAGTCTGCAACTTCATAATGACAGGATGCATCCATAAGCGCAATCGTACCGACCTTGTACTTGTCAGCATTGGATTCGACCTTGGTAATATAGCGCATCTTTGATTTACCCGAATACCTTTGCCATTCTGAAATTCTATCACCCAAAAGATAAGGCCAAATCTCTTCCGGTGCCGCATTGATAACCGTCGTCCGTAATATCCCTTTCATCTTGGCATTTTCAGAATCGGCTTCCTTCTTCCTGATCATCGCATAATGGAATCTTTTAGGTATCATCTCATACTGATCATCCTCATCGAACTTTTCCAGAATCACTCTCCATCTTGACTCATTCACCGTACTTCGTCCTGAGAATTCCTGCGTCAATACACCTTCAGTCAATTTTGTGATTTTGAATTCCTTATCAGTGTCATTCGGCTCAACAGCTGCATATAACAGTATCCGTCCACCGGGTTTAAGCACTCGTTTCATTTCCAGTATAGCTGCTTCCTGCTCTTCAAGCGGCATCATGCAAAGCAATCCATAGGACAGAATGAAATCCACCGATGCATCCTCAAGCATATGCAGATCAGTCGCCGACGCCACATACGTCTTGATATTCAGTTCTGGGTGCTTTGAAATCTTTTTCTTGCAAGACCAATGCACAGCTCTTCAATATCCACTGCGTATACTGTTCCATTCGCCCCTACTCTTTTCGCCAGATCAACGAGAAAATAGCCTCCCCCGCAGCCAAGGTCAAGTACTGTTTGCCCTGGTTTGACGTATTTGCAAAAACGTTTGGGACTTTCAAAAAACATATAGTGACGCAGTGGGCTGTTAACCGCTTGAATAATACCAGTCAATATCTTTTGCCTGTTCTCAACTTTCATTTCATCAACTCCCATATACAAGAACAAAGTGGAACGTATGTTATTTCATAGGACGGGCCAGGAAAGTCATAGGACCAAGGAACTAGTCATTACATATGAAGTATGATATAATGACAACATATTATGCACACTGGAGGAACTTATGAAACCTATTATGAACAAAGAGCAATATGACCAAAACCTGACGCATATTGCCTACAATTTTATACCCTATGTATTCCTTATCTCACTGGTAGTCATCATCATATACCAACTTTTAAAACTGGCACCAACCGGGGAATTCGAGAGATTCCTAAGCGTTGAGATACTGGCCGACACCTTCTTTAAATCCGTTGCAGGATGGGGAATCGTCTACTTCCTAAAACGCTCATGGCTGGTCAGAACATCCATCAGATCCTATGAGAATCTGGACGTTGACGACAACAAGTATTTCATACCTGCAATCCGCGGCACTATGGTTTTCAATTCAAGAGCAGGCATGATTTTTATCGATGATGAAGATATTTTCTTCAACCAGAACCGTCAAAGCCCTGAAACGGACAAAATGCTGATTCCAAAATCCAACGTCCGCTTTGAAGTCGAAGACCAAAAATCCAATTTCATGATTCGCGCATTTTGGGGTGAAACCAAAGTCCTTGTCATCAAGGATACGGCTGCAAAAAAGAATACAAATTCCTAGTACCCAATCCGGACGAGATGAAATCAGCTTTCGGAAACGTCATACATACCACATTCTAATCCTTGGGGTCAGATCCCCCTTAGCGTCAAAAACGCCATAAGGGATCTGGCCCCATTAATATCATCAGGAAACTCGTCTGCCCGCATGCAACACCTTCTGAATCACCGGTAATACATGACAGACAACATCAACACCCTTCGTTATCGACCAGTTAAGAATAGGTTTGATCTGAAGCCATTTCTTGCCCAGGCTTTCATCCAACCCATTGATTTTTTCCAGCTCATCAAGTTTTGCTGCCACTTCTTCATATTCAGCATCGCTGACAACACCTTCAAGCTCATCTTTTGCTTTGGCTATGAGTTCGTCAACATCACGCTCAGCACCCAAACCATCTCCGACACTGCTCAACCTGTTGACACCAACATTTTGGTCATGCGCATTTTTGATGATGAACTCTTCCCGGTAAAACTCAATGCTCCTGATCGCATTCCCCAGAAGATTGATCCAATCAGCATCTCCATCCCAAATGGAATTCCTATAGATACCGTTCAGCCCATCCACACGCTTGCCATACACAAGCTCAATCTGCTTCACACATTTTCTGGCTTGGCTAGCATCTTTCAGCTCCAGTATTCCACTATATTCTTCGATATCCTTGTCAATTGCTTCCACAAACTTCATATGCATCACCTACCTATTTTTCAAAGCTTCGCAGACTTTTTCAGCAAATGCCCCTGCACTGCCAGGCGAATCACCGGTAATGATCTTCCCGTCCACGGCAACTCCACCTCCTGTATACTTTGCGCCTTTTCTTCTGATCGTTCCGCTTTCACTACTAAAAACAGTAGCTTCCCGGCTCTTCAATATGCCTGCATTCGCCAAAATAACCGGCGCGATACAGATAGCTGCCACAATCTTGCCCCCATCATACATCTGCTGAGCAATCCCAATGGCATGGGTATCATCGAAATAAACAGAACTCCCGCTTCCACCAACAAAGACTACCGCATCATAAGAATCCGTATTCAGGTTCTTTATTGATAATTCAGCGACAGCTGTTCCTCCCAGCATTCCTGTGCATTTTCCGGCTTTCCTGCTGGCTATGTCGACTTGATGCCCTTCTTTCCTAAAGGCTTCCAAGGGGATGGTCAACTCCTCATCCCTGAATTTTTTCTGCGCAATAACCATTAGTATTTTTGCCATAACATCATCACCTCAATTTCAAATAAATCCAACCACTTATGGCTGGTATGTACACTTGACAAAATGATCTGCTGAGTCATAGACGAAATCAATGACAACATCTCCACTCCGGTTGACAAATCCAAATTTAAAGTTCATATACACCGCTGCCAATCCCTCAGAAAAACCATATCGATTAGCTTGATGGAACGTTGGCTCAAGAACGATATCACCTTCAACGTCGATGATGCCGAATAAGTCATTCTCACGGTAGATGGCAAGACCTTCACTGAAATCGGTCAAATACTCATACTTCATCGGAATGACTTCATTGCCAATAGAATCAACTGCACCATATTTATCATTCATTATGACCACCGCTAATCCTTCCGAGAAACTGTAACCGAAATCATAGACAGGTTCTATGATGACTTCTTCTTCAACACTCATATAACCGACTTTATTGCCGTCATTGAATCTCAAAAGGCCATCCACATAATCGGAGGCGATATCAAACTGGGGCTCAATTAAAACATTACCTTCCCTGTCTAGATACCCAACTCTGCGGTCACTGACAAACGCAGTCACACCATTCAAGAACCGATTAACATAATCATATCTCCGATCGATCACATATTTTCCCGTAAGGTTGATGAAACCTGCCTTCCCGTCTTTCATGACCCGTGCAAGCCCCTCAGCAAAAAAATCCGCATAATCAAATCTTGGTTGAATCACCATATCTCCCTGCTTATTGATATAACCCACATATTCATTAGTTTTAACATAAGCAAGTCCTTCACTGAAAGGTCCTGCTTCATCATATTGCGGAGCAATTACAATATTGCCGGACGTGTCGATATATCCATACTTGCCATCTATGGCAACACATGCATAATCTTCCGAAAACGGCCAGGCATCCTGATAAGAGAATCCGATGACCACTTCACCAAGGTGATTGATGTATCCCCATTTACCATCTTTTACTACATTTACCAAAAGTGTTTCGAGCATTATAGGTTCCTCTTGCTCAGGTGCTATGGCAACAAAAACCTTATCATCTATATCACCCAAAAAAACAAGCATTTCACCCAAAGTCTTCGTACTGCCCTTTGTGCTACTGAACAAAGCTTCATATGAACTCTTAGCCACATGGTCTCTCATAAATATACCCGATGAAATATCGTTGTAGTACTCATCAGATATGACACCAATGGCTTTCATAAATTCATCGGATTGGTCCCATCTGAAATCACCTTTGGAATCATCATACCCCAGGGCTCTCAATAAAAATGTATGATACTGTTTGGAATTCAACACATCAGATGCTCCAAACAAACCATTGCCAATTCCCTTTGTTAAACCATGTCTGTAAGCATAGTTAGTATATTTGACACCCCAAACAGGCACATCTGAAAACTGCGACGCCTCACCATCAGCCATCTCAAGAACCTCATCTTCCTTCCCGATGAGCCTCAGCAACATGACAAGGCCCTCAAGGCGTGTTGGCTGCCGATCCAATTCAAACCCCTTATCCGTTCCTCTAAACACCCCAATAGATGACAGTTTCTCAGCAAATTCATGGTATTTGACCTTATAATCACTTGCCGTAGAATAGGTGTTTCCGTAAGAGAGCAACATCGTTATCACCAGAAGAAAGATAAGAATTCGCTGCATAAAGATACCTCCTCTGCGATTAACCGTATCGACACAAAAAAACCGACCATCTTCCAGGTCGGTTACGCTATTAGCTTAATAGGAGGAAAGCGTCCACATACTCCTCCTATTTCATTGCTGCCCATCACTCTTTTATTATACCATATTCGTTTAGCACTTACACTTCAAATAGCTTTCCACAACACCTCTTGAACTCTTCTCTTACAGGAGTTCTTTTGATCTATATCTTCAAAACCAACAAGAACGCATGGAAGTTTCAGTCATAACCGGAACTTCCATGCATTCAGCATGTCATTTCATATATCAAGGATTCACATCCAGCACTCTATTACTTCGCTATACTGTATGTGTCCCTTGCAATCATCAATTCCTCATTCGTTGGAACAACCATAGCCACAACAGATGAATCATCAGTCGTGAAGATCTTCTCCTTACTGCGGAACTGGTTCGCCTCAGTATCAACAGTACATCCCATGAACTTCAGGTAGTTACAGATGTTCTCTCTCATCAGCGGGTAGTTCTCGCCCAAACCACCAGCAAAAGCGACAGCATCCAAGCCACCCATCGCTACCGCGTAAGCGCCGATATACTTGGCAACCCTGTATTCAAAAACATCCATCGTCAAGCGCGCCTGAAGATCGCCTTCTTCAATGGCATCCTCAATGTCGCGGAAATCTCCGGATTTCATGTAGAGACTTTGCACCGGATTTCTTGTTCAATACGGTGATGACTTCATCCATTGTCATATTCTCTTTTTTAGCCAGGAACTGGATAACTGCAGGGTCAATATCACCACTTCGTGTTCCCATAACCACACCTTCAAGAGGTGTAAGACCCATCGTCGTATCCACAGATTCACCTTGGTCTACCGCACAAAGACTTGCACCGTTACCCAAGTGGCAAACAATGACTTTGACATCTTCCGGCTTCTTGCCCAACATGGCAGCAGCACGCTGTGATACATACTTGTGAGACGTACCATGGAAACCGTAACGACGGATTTTGTGCTCCTGGTAGTATTCATAAGGAATCGCATAAAGATACGCCTTCGCTGACATTGTTTGATGGAAAGCCGTATCAAAAACTGCAACCATAGGAACATCCGGCAAGATTTCCTTAAAAAGCTCGATACCCGTAATATTTGCAGGATTATGCAAAGGAGCAAGATCTGCACAATCTTTGATTGCATCCATAACTTCTTTTGTCAACAACACTGAACCTGTAAACTTCTCTGCACCGTGAACCACACGATGTCCTACAGCTGCAATCTCATCGACTGAACCGATCACTCCGTGTTCATCGGATGTCAACGCTGCTACCACCGCTTCAACAGCATCCTTGTAAGTAGGCATCGGTATACTATTTTTCACCTTATCCTTACCCGTTGCTTCATGTTTGATCATGGAACCATCCAGACCGATACGGTCGCAAAGGCCGATTGCCAATAATTCTTCATTTTCCATATCAAGTAACTGATACTTCAGTGACGAGCTGCCACAATTGATAACTAAAACTTTCATTCCAATTCTCCTCATTTCAATATTTCTTATACTCTCAAAAGACAGCCATATATTCATTCTCAATACGTCACCTGTCTTCAAACACAACACTCTGATTATAAACGATTTTCTAGAATATCTCAATCTAAATTTTATCTATAGGTAGGGACTGTCCCTTCCCGCTTTGCACTTTCGCATGCCAATATGCATCTTAGCATTAATCCTCCTATTGGTTTTGCATAGAAAAACTAAAGACTTCCCAAATCTGAGAAGCCTTAACATTTTGCATTTCCTATAAACTGCCGATATCAAACAACCTTGTTTTCTCAACAGAGTCCAGCTCATAATGAGCGATCCTCTTCTCCCTACGCGCCTGCTGCAGCTCACCTGCAGTCATGTCCCTCACACGGACCAACTCCTTTTCCAGTGATGCATTCGAGCGTGCTATGGCCTCAACAAGATCACGTTCTGTACTTTTTACCTGTTTCATATCAGCAGACTCATCATCGATTGCATCGATGATGTCCTGACGTTTCTTGAGCAGCGCCAGAATACGGTCGATCTCCTTCATCCGGGCCGCTTGCTCGCATTCCTTTGTCAGCTCAAGGAATCGTCCGAGTTCCTTCTTGACTCCTTCTTGGTAATCCGACATTAAATCACCCCTGCGATTTTCCCCTGTGGCGCATTCGTGCTATTATTGATACGTACAACTTCCTCCCACGTCAGGCGCAATTCCTCGAGTATCACAATGATACTGTCCAGATTCTCTCCGTCCTTATGGATGTTTGCACTGGCCAAGGTTCTGTTGATATAGTCATATAAACTGTAAAGCTGATGAGCGATATCGTACTCAAAATCCAAGCCGATCATCAGTTCATCGACCATTTCCTGTGCCTTGATTAGGTATTGGTTCGCGTCTGCATATTTCACTTCATCGAGTGCCATTTTAGCAAGCCTCACCTGCTTGATACATGCATTATATAGCAGATAAACCAGTTCACCCGGTCCTGATGTCAATATACTCTGGTCACGATAGTTCTTGTACCCGTTAAGTCTGTTCATCATCTATACTCCTCGGTCTATGTCAAATGAGTTGCTGTGAAATCCATGAACTCTGTGAGTTGAGCTTCGCCAGCGCTGATTCCATCGCTGCAAAACGCTGATAATAATAGTCTTCCTTATCATTCATTTCCGTATACATTTCAGAAATCCTGGTACTAAGATCTTCGATCTCCTGAAAATTCTTTTTATTGCTGTTCAGCACCGTAAAATCAGATAGTGAATCAATCATACGGGATGCCAGTCCTGAATCATTGTATTTAGTCGCTGAATCCTCTGAATCACTGGAAAGTGTAAAGATATCGGCAACGATATCAGGATTTACTTTCAGTTTCTCCCTAAGTACGGATTCGTTGAGGGTTATCTTTCCCCGGTCCTGATAGGCTCCTGTTCTAAGTCCGATGTCTGCAGGTCTCAAACCGGTATCGGCGATCGCATCATAGAATATGCCCCTCAGGTCATCAGCAAGTTTCGTCAAATTTCGGTCCCTGTAAGCAATCCGCTTTTGCCTTTTTCTTCCCAATTTTCAAGATCAGTTTCAGACATAGAGCTTCTTTGATTAGATGTCAACGGTTCATACTCACTGTACACTTCTTCATAAATCTTCCCATTCAGCTCCTCAATAAGCTCATTGTAGTTGGTGATGAAAGTCTTGATCTTATCAATTGTACCATCGATATCCTGTTGAATGGAAAAATTGGCAGCCTGATTGGACTCAGCATGCAATTCATACTGTATGCCATCGATGAGGAAACTGTTGCTGTCACGTGTTACCAGAGTACCGTTGAAGCTCAACTCAGCATCCTGACCGTTCTGAACTGTTCCAGTTGCAATACCGAACGCAGAACCGACACCAAAAGCGTTGCCGGTCAGATTCTCAATCTCCACAGAGCTTTCTGCTCCGGTCACTTCGTCATGATTTTAATCGTATTGGTCAGTTCGGAGTAAGCAGCCGTCACGTTGGCAGCACTGCTGTTGATCTTATTTAGCATATACTGCAGGCTGTCTGTATTTTTAAAAGTCATTGCTACATTATTGACAGAAAAAGAAATCTCATCTCCACAAGCCCCTCCGAAAGCGAGTGGAATCTTGGTAGCCAAATCACCAAGCGCAACGGATCGGTCCAGCAACTCACCATCAGTAATCGGTGCTGGGCTTTGTGCAACTGCCGGCTCTGCAAGTGCTGTCACCGCATCTACTGTAACCTTTCCTGCTGCTCCATTGTCTTTTCCGGTAAGTGTAACATGAGATGCTTGGTCAAGATTCACGGTTTTATATATCCGGAAATTGGCTTCTGAATTCACATTCGATTCCGGCGTCAAAGCACTTAGATTCGTCGTACGGAAATTCGTAATCAGATTGGAAACTTCCTTCTTGGCGTCAACGAGCCATTCCGTCTTGGTTTTCTCCTTGGCAACCCTGTCAACTTTCAGTTGTTCAATAGACATAAGATTTTCTATGATTGAATCTGTATCAAGACCGGAAGACAATCCGGTCAGACGCATCGTCCCTTGGATGGAATTGTATGCCAAGAATCATCACCTCTTTTCAATTGATAATAACAGTTCAACGAAAGATAAGACTGAGAGCCGGCGCAAACCGTCGGCTCTCAAGTATCCTTATACGTATCTGTTATCTGAGCAGTTGCAAGATGCTCTGTGGCTGTGAATTAGCCTGTGCAAGCATAGCTTGAGAAGCTTGCTGAAGGATGTTGTTCTTAGTCAACTCCATCATTTCTTTTGCCATGTCAACGTCACGGATACGAGATTCAGAAGCTTGAAGGTTTTCAGCTGATGTGTCCAGATTCTTGATTGCATGCTCAAGACGGTTTTGGTATGCACCGAGCTGTGCACGCTCACCCGAAACATCGTCAATAGCTGTTTGAATCGTTGTGATGGCGCCATTTGCTCCTACCTGTGTAGATATATCAACAGCATCTACACCAAGATCTGCCGCAGTCGCTGAGTTGAAAGTAACCGAAATAGTCTGATCTGCGTTTGCGCCAACATGAATCACCTTTGCATTGCCATCCGTATCAAGCAGTGTCTGATTGTTGAACTCAGTATCATCTGCAATTCTTGTAAGCTCTGTAGTCAAAGCTGCGACTTCCTTCTGAATTTGACCACGGTCAGTATCAGTATAAGTATCATTGGAAGCTTGAACTGCCAGTTCACGCATCCTTTGAAGGATGTCATGAGATTCGTTCAGTGCACCTTCCGCTGTTTGAATCATGGAGATACCGTCCTGTGCATTTCTTGACGCCTGATTCAAACCACGAATCTGGCCTCTCATCTTTTCAGATACTGCAAGACCTGCTGCATCATCAGCTGCAGAATTGATTCTCAAACCTGTTGACAATTTGTTCATTGACTTGGATCCGTTTAAATTGTTGATGCTCAATTGACGTTGTGCAGTCATAGCTGTAAGATTGTGATTAATACGCATAATATAATCCTCCTTGAAATGGTCCGGGCATCCGTGCCCTAGTCTTTGTTTGATGTTATCCAGAAGTCATAAGTTTCAGTTAGTATTTTCTTGAATCACTGTTCTGTATGTCCTTCTATATATATCTACGGATGAACCGCAAATAACTTTAGTGTTTTTTTGAAATTTTTCTAATTTTTTCAGTTTCGCCACCTGAAGCGATATTGAGCAACGAAGGAAGGCTTGACTGGATGGCTTCACAGTTGGATGCCTTCACTTCCTCAAGCAACTCTGCACGCATGATTTTCATGTTGTGCGGAGCCTCGATACCGATTTTGATACGGTCGCCGTCCACTTCCAGTATCTTTAGTGTGATATCGTCACCTACCTTGATGGCCTCATTCACTCTTCTTGAAAGGACTAGCACTACTGATCGCCTCCATTCAAATGGCTGTGCACGGCTTTATAGATCGACTGACGCACTTCATAGTCATCGTTTTCACATATCGCTTGGATGCCTTCGCCCGATACACTGTTGATCAGAATCGGCGCTAACAGGTTGGCTGTCATCGCAGTCACATCCGACGGAATGACTGCCACAGCCATAACGATCAGATCATTTTCTGAGCTGATGTGGAGCAGCTCCACCTGCTCATCATCAATAAGCGGTGAATAATCGGGATCGACGATAAAAGGGTCGATCAGCGGCAGCGCAATGTCTTCTTCCGTGCTCTGAAGCCAATAAAAAGGTTTTGTCTGCTCAGGCACGATCATAACAAAATCATGTAATTGTTCGAATCCAGGCAAGCCGTCAGCGAAGGTGATCAGCTTATCATCACCTACCTGGACAGTGCCGAATAACTTAGTTTGAAGTTCCATATCTATTCTCCTTATCGTTCGCCGAACCTTGCGTTGCTATTAGGCCATGAAATCCGCAAGCGTCGGCAGTACAATCTTGCTGTTTGCTGATAGAGCTGCCTGATAAGACGCCTCCGCCATCCTGTAATTCACGATGGCTTCCGTCATATCCACATCCTCGATTTCGGAAATGATGGTCTCATAGTTGAGCAGATCACTTTCATACCGCGACGACAGCATGTCCATTCGATTGATACGTCCACCGATTTCCGCTGTTATCGATAAAATATCATTTTGCTTTTCCTGCAGCGCATCGATGAATGGAGATATCTCTTCACCCGTTCCGCCGTTCTTCAGAACATCTACCAGGTCATCAAGCACCTTAAAAAGATTGTTGTCTCCGGTGCCGACAAGTTCAGGGCCTCCAATGACCACATTCTCCTGAAGGCCCTTGCCCACGTTGAAAAGAATACCCTGGTCTTCCAACGATGACAAAGTCGCCGCATCTGCAGTCGCAAGATCAACACCCTTATACAGAACCGTTCCGTTTTCATCCACGAAAGGTTTCGAATTCACATCATGACCTCCGAATATGAACCGACCGCCATAGGAAGCGTTCGCTGCGTCGGCGATATGGTCCCTCATTGACTGTATCACTTCGGCAATCGCCGTCCTGTCCGTTTGGTCCAAAGTAGGCGCGCTTGCCTGAACCGTCTTCTCGTAGATGGTCTTGATGGCATCATTGATATCCATGACCGCCGTTTCACTTTGAGTCAGCCATGACTTCGCATCTTCGATATTCTTCTTGTATTGATCTATTTTGCTGATCTCAGTCTTTGCAGCAAGACTTTTCACCGCACCAGTCGGGTCATCCGACAAACGGTTGATCCGTTTACCGGTTGATACCTGCTCCTGGTATTTATGCATATCGGTTGCACTGCTGTTCAGGTCGCCTAGAAACCGGTTAGCCATCATATTCTGTGTCACACGCATTTCATTCATCTCCTTTATCTACCGACAACGCCCATTCTGTTGATCAGTGTATCCAAATTCTCATCAATGGCCGTAATCACACGTGCCGCAGCATTGTAGCTCTGTTGGAATTTCATCAAATTGGTCATCTCCTCATTGATTGAAACTCCCGATACGGATTGACGCCTTTCCTCGATGTTCGCAGCAACGGATGTTTTGGCAGCCAGCTGACTTGAAACATTCGACATTTCACTGCCGATACTTCCGACAAAAGATGCGATAAACTGCTTGATTTCTCCGATACCTTGAATATCCTGCTGATCGAAAACACCGCTCAGCGACAGAGCATTATCATTGTTTCCATATGCTCCGTTGCCTGAAATCTCTGCTGAAGATGCTGCAATCAGTCTTGGATTCTTGAGAATATCAGGATTAATCCTGATACTGCCGGCTGTCAGCTCAGATACCACACCATCAGCTTCGCCGACAGAAACGAACAGAGGTACACCTGTCTGTGATGCGATACCCTTTGAAATGTCCGGTAAAGTCCATCCCTGCTCATGCACAGCGTTGAAGGCTTCACCGATACCTGCCGCAAGAATGTCCAGCCTTTCCGTTATAATAGGCGATTCCCGCCTCATCAGCTGTAGAACCGTCACGGGCAATCAACAGCCCCTTAAGTTTACCGCCTGCTGCAACAGACTCACCGTCTTCCCAAATGATTCCATGAAGCATATCACCATCCTGAATGGGATTTTCAATTGTTGGTGCTGCATTGATGCTGTTCGTTTGATCATGGTCCACCAACAATCGGTCACCCAAAGTGATCTGCGTTTTCCCCATCGGTGTCGTCGTGCTCTCAATGCCCGCAAGTCCCGCAAGTTCGTCGATTTTAAGATTTCGCTGGTCTCTCAGCTCATTGGCTGTTTGACCTCCGTTTTCATATTTATAGATCCGTTCATTCAGCTCGGCAATCTCATTCGCCAGGTCATTGATCTGATCCACCGTATCAACAACTTCACTGTCCAAGCCGCTCTGCAGGTCTGAGAGTCTGCCAGACAGATAATTGAATGTTTCTGAAAGCTGTATCGCATTTTGGACCACAGCGGTCCTTATGCCCAGATCAGACGGATGCTTTGACAGTTCTTCGACTCCCGTCATGAATCCGTCCAGCTGTGCAGACAGACCGGTACTGTTCATTTCATTGAATAGCATCTCCATGTTTTCCATACCGTCATTTCTGGCCTGCAGCTCCTCCTGCTCACGAAGCGCAACCCGATACTGACCGTCCAGGAACTTGCTTCTGATCTGTTCGACAGCGACTATCTTGACACCACCGCCTGTATCCGGCAGAGAGGTAGCCAAACTCATCACCTTGGAACCCGTCTCAATGGATACGGTGTTCAGGCGCTGGCGGGTATACCCTTCCGTATTGGCATTTGCAATATTGTGACCCGTGAGGTCAATCGCTTTTTGGCTTGCTTCCATACCCGTACGTGCTACATTCAATCCTGAAAAAGTACTCATCCTAAATACCTCAAATCCTTTGGTCGAGAATCTTGACATCTGGCTTTTCCTGTTGTTTTGTTGCCGTTGGAATCATATGCGTTGTCGGCTGCATGCTGACAACGACATCCAAAATGGATCTGGTCACTGCCAGCTGGTCTTTCAGCAGATTCCGGTTGACATCATTCATCTCCTTAAGCTCGATGAAGGATGCTCCGATTCTTTCCTGCATCAGTCGGCAGCGCTCATCTGTATCTGCTTCTGCCAATTCCTCAATCATAGCTGCTCTCAGCGAGATTTCCTCGATCAGCTTGGTTTCAGCTTTGACCATATCATCCAAGGCAGCAGCATCCCCATCGAGGATGACCCGCTGTTTATCTTCCATGGCCTTTCCAAGCCTTTCACAAGCTTCAAGCTGCATCTCAAGCAAATCAAAAAGTCCCTTGTTGTTATTATCCATATCAGTACCCCTGATTCAAAATGCTTTCAGCCAGGCTGCCCAAATCCACTTGATAGGTGCCTGCTGCAAGACGGTTGATGATATCGTTGACTTTATCCTCATCCACATCATCGATGTTCTTGACTTCACCCATCAAGTCACTGTATGTTTTCGACCTTTCCGATAACTCTACCCGGTCATTGGTGATGATTCTGTGGCTCGTTTGTTCGTCCTCATGAATTGAATATCCGTATCGCTTGATAGCCTGAGCGGCAATATTTGGATTTATTCGCATATGATAACCTCCTTCCATGAGTACATTCATATCAATCATTATTTATCCGTTATTTCAAAACATATACATGCATTGTCATCTGATATTGTTTTCGGTCTGTCTCATCTGATCAATGGTGGAAATGGCTCTGCCAAGTAAGGCATACGTCCGTTGTGCTGTCATCAGCCGTGTCATTTCCGTTCCCAGATCCATGTTGGATGCCTCCAGGCAACCCTGTCTGACAGTTGAATCGCTTTGAACCGCTTCGCCGGACTGAATGGTGGGCTTGAAGGTTCCGTCATCGGACATCATCAGTCCGTCGGAATTGCAAAACTGAATATTCCCAGGCTCGCTATCACCTTGCCATCAAGACCTATCTTCCCTGCTGCATCAATCGATGCCTGTTCGAAACTGCTCTCTGAACTGATCCTGCTGCCGTTTGCGTCTGTCACAAATCTCCCGTCACCTGTCGCAAGATAGCTGAGTCCGTCCTTAACCTGGCTTTGAAAGTTACCGCTCCTGGTATATCCGAAGGAACCGTCGCTGTTTTCCACCCTGAAGAAGGCATTCCCGCTCAGGGCTACATCCAGGTTTCTTCCCGTTTCGATGAGGGATCCGTCGGACATGTCCTTGATCGTCGAGGCAACCAGATTACCTGAACCTCTCTGAATAGTGACCTGTTGGCCTTCTTGGCCATTCTCCGCTCCCTTGACGGCCTGATACGCGGCATCTTCAAAGCTGACCCGGCCGCTTTTATATCCGACAGTATTGATGTTGGCTACGTTGTTTGCTATCATATCGATGTTTTGCTGCTGTGTTCTCATGCCAGTCATTGCTGTATATAGACTCTGTGCCATCGCTTAGCCCCCTCTAATATGTCCGCCCGATATCATTGACTGATTTGCCGAGTTTCTCGTCAAGGATCTTGATCATTCTCTGGTTGATTTCATAACTGCGCGATATCTCCATCATATCGGTCACCTGCCGCACCAGGTCCACATTGGATGCTTCCAGACTGCCTTGTCTTACGGAAACATCGGCAGCTGCCTTTGAACCGCCTTCACTTCTGTAAAGCGTACCTCCGACCGGAGTCAGTGACGATGCATCGTCAAACGCTCTCAGCTTCAATCGTTCAAGCCCTTTAGTGGTCTGGACATAACCCTGATTATCGACACTGAATTCGGTACCGCCAACATGCAGCGGTCCACTCTCACCAAGAACGCGGTCACCGCCCATGGTGATCAGAAATCCATCTGCATTGACTGAAAACTGACCGTTGCGTGTATACAGTTCACCCTCCGAAGTCTGTACGGAGAAGAATCCTTCACCGCTGATCGCCAAATCTGTAGTCCTGTTCGTCTGTTCCAGAGCACCGTCATCGAATCGGGTAACCATTTCGGAGATCTTCACGCCGTTGTTGATGGTTCCGATTTCATTGGCCTCGTTTGACTGGCCATTCTTTTCGATTCGGTTCATCAGCACTTCGCCGAAACTTTCACTCACGAGCATACTCTCTTTATATCCGTTCGTTGTCGCATTGGCGATATTGTTCGTAACGGTATCCATGCGTTTCTTGAGTGCCAACATCCCGGATGTTGCCGTGTTCAGTCCTCTAATCAAGTCATACTCCTTCCACCTTACAATAATAACGTCGGTTTGTCATCAAAACTTTAGTACTTTTTTATAGAACCGCTTTCATCCTGGAACGCATCTTCACGAGACAGGAGGAATGGATCTGTGAAATCCTCGATTCTGTCAACTGAAGCACCCTGCCGATCTCCTTGAAGGTCAGTTCCTCCTGGTAGTACAGGTTAAGAATCAGCCTTTCCTTATCCGACAGTTGGCCCAGTTGCTCGACTAGCAGGTCCTTCATGACTTTGCTTTCGATTTCCTTGTCCACACTGAATTCATTGTTGCTCAGACGGTCGGTGTCGTTCTCTCCGAAGAGAAGGTCTTCATAGGAGAGCACATTGGTCGTATGCATCTCACCCAAAAGCCTTTGGACTTCAGACATCGGTATGCCTAACCGTTCGGCCACAGCTTCATCCGTAGCCATCTTCCCTGTTTCATGGGCAATCGTCTCATAGGTGGCTTCAAGTTCCTTCATACGCTGTCTTGTATGAACCGGCACCCAATCCTGCTTTCGCATGTAGTCGATGATCTCGCCTTTGATTCGGAACTTGGCATAGGTCTCGAACTTCGCGCCTTCCTTCGGGACAAAACGCTCCACCGCATCCATCAAACCCAGTACTCCACAGCTGTATAGGTCATCATAATCATGATAAGATCCGTTGGTATAATACAAACGCTTGACCGTTCTTTTGACCAATCCGATATAATGCATGAGGATATCATTGCGCACTTCCGGATCTCTGCCGTTTTCCCACTTCTTCCACAATGCATCGATCGGTTTTGAATCGGATGCATCATTCGGCTGCACAATTTTCGTCATTGTCTTCATCATGTCGTAATACTCACCATTCTTTCTGCTTTGATCTCTACAGTATTGTCGATTTCATTATATGAAACAACCGTGAGGTCCGGTTCCAGTTGTTGGGACATCCTCTTGAAATGAGGCCTGACAGCCGGCGAAGTCAGAACGAGAGGTTCGTTCCCTTCAGCCAGCATCTCATCGACTGCATTCTTCAGATTCACAAGCACTTCATGAATCTGGTCAGGTGTCAGTGCCACAAACGTTCCGTGTTCGGTTTGTCTCACCTTTTCGATGATGGTCTGCTCCAAGCTCGGATTGAGCGTAATGACATGCACTCTGCCGGCCTGACTGACCTTGCTGGTTATTGTCCTCTTCAACCGCTGCCTGACCTTCTCAAGCAGCTGGTCGGGATTGCGGGCCAGTCCGGAATGGTCGGACATGGTTTCTACGATAGTACCGATATCCCGAATTGGAATCCTCTCCTCCAAAAGGCTTGATAGAATCCGTTGCAGGTCGCCCAAGCTGAACAGCTTCGGAAACACTTCATCCACAAGCGCCGGCTGCACTTTCCTCAGATTATCCAGCAGTACCGATACCTGCTGACGATCCAGCAGCTCATGACCGTTACGCTTCAACAGCTCAGACAGATGGGTCGCGAGCACCGATGTCGGGTCGATAACGGTATAGCCATGCAGCTCCGCCACATCTCTCTGGTCGGGAGCGATCCATAGTGCAGGAAGACCGAACGACGGCTCGACTGTCGGTACGCCGTTGATTTCATGGCTATCCTTTTCAGGATGCATAGCCAGGAAGTGATCCGGCATGATCTCTCCCCGTGCTATCTCATCTCCTCGAATTTTGACGATATATTCGTTCGGCCTCAGCATGGCATTGTCATGCAGCCGGATGCTCGGTATGATGTATCCGTGTTCCATGGCGTTGTTCCTTCGGATCATCATAATCCGTTCGGAAAGGTCTCCATTTCCGGAACCGTTGACCATGGAGATCAGACCGTAACCCAATTCAAGTTCGATTGGATCGACCAGCAACAGGCTTTCCATGTCATCATCCGATTTCTTCTCTTCCACTGCGGCCGCGACTTCACTTTACTGGTCTTTGGCTCTGTTTTGGCGCCGAAGCATCATGCCCAGACTGAACAGCAACAGGGCGATGAAGACGATCGGCATCTTCGGCAGACCGGGTACCATGCCGAGCGCCAGGACCATCATCGATCCGATAATCAGCAGTATCGGTTGCGCCGTAAACTGTGTTGTGATTTCCCTTCCCAAGTTGTTTTCCGAAGCCGCCCTCGTCACGATGATACCCGTAGCTGTGGATATGAGCAGTACGGGAATCTGGCTCACAAGACCGTCCCCCACTGATGCCAGGGTATAGCGCTGAATGACTGTGCCCATCGGAAGTCCTGAACCGGCAAATCCGATGGCGATGCCTCCGATCATGTTGATGATCGTAATCAGTATCCCCACAATCGCATCACCCTTAACGAACTTGCTGGCACCATCCATGGATCCGTAGAAATCCGCTTCCCGCTGGATTTTACTTCTCCTGTCCTTAGCCTGCAGCTCATCGATCAGTCCCGCGTTCAGATCGGCATCGATCGCCATCTGCTTACCGGGCATGGCGTCCAGCGTAAACCTTGCCGCCACTTCAGCGACACGCTCAGCACCCTTTGTGATGACCATGAACTGAATAACGATGATGATTGCAAAATAATGATTCCGACGATCAGATTACCGCCGATGACGAAATTTCCGAACGTCTTGATAACCGCGCCGGCTTCCCCGCTGTTTCCAAGAATCAATCGGGTGGATGAAATATTCAAAGCCAGACGGAACAAGGTCATGATCAATAACAATGAAGGGAAAACTGAGAATTCCAACGTCTCCTTGGTAAACAGCGACATCAGCAAAACCATGACAGACATGCTGATACTTATAATGAGAAAGAAGTCAAGAAGAATCGGACTAAGAGGTATGACAATCAAGATGATGATGAGAAATATGCCTGCAGCAATGAGTAAATCTGTAGCTTTCATGAAATACCTCCTTCCTTCATTCGTGTCACATGGGCAAGGACTTCAGCCACCGCTCCATACATGTCAATTGGTATTTGTGTTCCGATTTCGCATGAAGCATACAAGCCTCTTGCCAGTGGTCTGTTCTCTACAACGGCGACGCCGTTCTCCCTTGCGATTTCCTTGATCCTCTGGGCCACCAGGTTCTGTCCCTTGGCCACAATCGTCGGCGCCTCGTCATCACCCGCATTGTACCTAAGGGCAACTGCAACATGCGTCGGATTCGCCAGCACCACTGTCGCGTCAGGCACATCCTGCATCATCCTGCGGCTTGCCATCATCCGCTGTGTCTGTCTGATCCTGCCCTTGATCTGTGGATTACCCTCTGTCTTCTTATATTCGTCTTTGACTTCCTGCTTGGTCATTCTCAGTTCTTTTTCGTTCTTCCACCACTGGTACAGATAGTCGAAGCCTCCAAGGACCAAAAGGATGAGGATGCATCTCAGCGTCAGCTCAGTATCTTGCCGGCGACCAGCTCGATTGAAGCCGTAGCCGAATAGGTGACCAGTTTTGAAAAATCCTGTATGTTCACCGAATACTCTTGATATACGGCAAAGATGATGATTGCAATCTTCAGCAGTGCTTTGACAAGTTCAACGACCGACCTGCTGGAAAACATCCGCTTCAGTCCCTGAACCGGATTGATGCGATCCGGTTTCACGCTGAAGGTCTTTGTCGTTATAAGCATCCGGGTCTGGACGAGGTTGGTCATGAGCGCAACCCCCACCGTCAGTGCCAGCAGCGGAGCCAGCACGCCAAAAGCGGCGGTTGCAGCCTCCCGATAGAACATCGACACCCCATTGATAGTCAAAGGCTGTCTTTGACCTGCAGCCGGCATCAGGTCCGTAAAGATGCCCTGCATCTTACTGCCGAAACTCTCGGACATGATCCTGAAGAAAAGATAGAATCCGATCAGCTGAAGCGCTGCATTCATATCCTTACTGACGACGACCTGTCCCTTTTCCCGGGCGTCACTGCGTTTCTTCGGCGTCGCCTTTTCAGTTTTTTCGCCCGACTGGCTCATCACGTCACCCCCATCAATATGACAATCCTTTCCGCGGCCTCAACCAGATGGTTGAACACCGTGTTCGTATATGTCTGCGAACCGGTAATATCAAGTAAATGACTGTCATACCCAACAGTATTTCATCGGCATGCCGACGATATAAGCATTGATCTGCGGCATGGCCTTCATCAGTATACCGAATGCCGTTTCCGTCAGCAGCGCTGAAGCGATGAACGGCATCATCAGACTGAAAGCCAAACCGAATGTGACGATGAACTGCTCCACCATCCATCCCGCAAGGTCCGTCGAAAACCGAACCTGACCGATGGGAATCCTATGGACCGACAGGGAGAGAATCTGAATGAGTCTCAAGTGACCGTCGTTGATCAAAAAATACAGCAGGATGATCATGTTCATGAATGTTCCGCTGATAGCGGTTGGCATTTCCATCTGGGGATCGAACAGATTGCCGGCACCCCATCCCATTTCGACGTCGATGATCTTTCCTGCAACAAGACCGACGCTCAAGAAAATCAGGGTGATATACCCGAATATCAGTCCGAGTATGAATTCCTTCAGTATTGCAATAACGAACGGCAGCAACTCCAAAGAGGCGATCCCCGCATCCGGTTCAACGATACCTGACACCAGATAAGTCAGAAGCAGCGCGAAACCGATCTTATACCGGTTCGGCAGGCTTTTCTCCCGAAATCGGAGACAGCAGGAAGAGTCCGCTCATTCTAACAAAGACAAGAAGGTAATAAGGCCACAATTCTTCGACAAGTCCCAATAAATTGATATCCATAACTGCTACCTGATAAAGGTCTGGATGCTGTTGAACAGCGCTACCGTATAATCTGTGATCCTGGTCAGCATCCAGCTTCCGAAGACGAGCAATGCCGCTGAAACACCAAGTATCTTGGGAATGAATACCAGTGTCTGCTCATTGATCTGCGTCATGGCCTGGAATATGGAAACAAGGAGTCCGATAGCCAGGCTTGTGATCAGAATCGGAGCGGAAATCTCCAACGCAAGCAGTATCGCCTCCTGAAAAATACGCATTACATCCGTCTGCAGCATGTCATATCCCTCCTCTTCTAAACCATGTTAAAACTCTCGAACAGTGTCTTGATCACCAGGCTCCAGCCATCCACCAACACGAACAGCAGAATCTTGAACGGCAGTGAGATCACTGTCGGGGCAGCATCATCATACCCATGGACATCAGTGAACTGGCTACGATCATATCGATGATCAGAAACGGAACGAAGATGAAGAACCCGATCTGGAAAGCGCGTTTGATTTCGCTGGTGACAAAAGAGGGCAGCAATATCCTGTTCGGTATGTCCTCCAATGTCGGCACCGACTCGATACCCGCAATATTCAGGAACATTTCCATATCCTTCTTATAGGTCTGGTTGATCATGAAACCCCTCATGGGAACCATCGCTGCGGTTATCGCTTCATCCTGGCTGATTTCGTTGTTGACATACGGATCATACGCATCCACTTTGATCTCATCAAGAATGGGCGACATCAGGAAGAAGTTCAGTATCAGCGCCAGTCCGATCAGCACCTGGTTCGGTGGCATCTGCTGCAGCCCCAATGCATTTCTGACAAAAGACAGGACAATCACGATTCTTGTAAAGCCGGTCATCAGTATCAGTATCGAGGGCACCAGCGCCAATACGGTCAGGAGAATCAACAGCTGCAGTCCCTCACTGCGGTTGTCGTCCAGATTGATCAGCGGAGATGTCGTAGCCGATGCTTCAGTGATGAACAGGAGGTTCAAAAGCAGAACCATCAGCAGTAATACAATTGTCTTCTTGTTGAACGAAAATCTATCCATGGGTTTCCTTTTCTTTCGCTTTTGCTTTCGCCAGCAGCGTTCCAAAATCCATTAACCTGTTGGTGACCGCCTTCTCCTGTAGAGGTTCCTGCTGCAGTGACAGCGATTCGTCCAGTTCTCGAACTGGATCTGCTGCGATGTCATACCGGCCAGATAATGTGCGTCCCCCACTTTGAGGATTGCTATCCGCTGGTCTTTATTCAACTTGACCTGTTCGATGATGCGAAGGTTTCTGCAGGAAGCTGCATCCATCGCACGTTTCGAGATGAACTGTGTGATGCGGTATGTCAGGTAGAACACAAAGCCGCAAAGGCAGAGGACCATCAACAGTTCTCTAAGGTCACTCATAAGCAGGACCGCTCTCTTTGCCCGTCATAAGGCTTTGACTCAGACGCTTGACACTGTTCACTTCGGTGATACGGATGCCGTAATTGTCATCGATGACAACGACCTCACCCTTGGCTACGGGCTTTCCGTTGACAACCACATCCACCGGCTCACCGGCCACCTTGTCCAGCATGATGATGGATCCCATGTTCAGACCCAGGATCTCGCTGATCGTTTTCCTGCAGCGTCCCAGTTCCACTGATATCTGAAGGGGTACATCGAGAATCATCTCGATACCGTTATCCGGCCCTATGCCGTTTTCAGTGTCAGCTGCGCCCAAATCATTCAGATGCAGCGGTTTTACATCCGGGGTTCTGCTGAATGCAACCTCCGCCGCATCCGCTTCACTTTCTTTCCTGCGCAGCTCCGTCACCGCATCCGCCAGCTGCCTGGCCAGAGCTTTTGGCATAAACTGGTACAGGCTGCTTTCGATCACACCTTCGACCTTGAACATGTACTCTATTTGCACGAGCTCACTGTTGGCATCTCTCATTCCCAAGAATGAATCGGCCTCTGACAGCGGGCTGTAAACCGCATTCAGACCGCTCATGGCGACATCCGCGTTCAGCAGCTGACCCATGGCCGCAGCTGCAGCATCCGTCATCTGATGCATCGCCTCTACGATTGCATTCAGATGCGTGTCGTCAAGACCACTGTCCTTCGTGCCATCCGCCATACCCAGCATCAGGTCTGTGATGGTCTTCGCGTCCTCCTGGAGGAAGACGTAGGTGTTCTTCCCGGTCACCCCTCCGCTCAACTTGGCATCGACGATCACATAGGGCAGGTCCCCCGAATCGTCACTGCTGAATGTGGCCACTGCACATGCGGGAGATTCGATGGCAACACCTCTGCCCAGCATGACCGAAAGCGCTTCCGCACATGCCTGCATGCCTGCGTAACCGATCTCACACAATATCTCTATTTCTTCTTTTCCTATCAAAATCTCATTCATCATTGTATTACTGGCCATTGTCAGATTCCTCCTCATAATTCAGACCGTTGATTCTTATCGCATTATACCTGTTCTTATAACCCAGTTCTCCGGTGAGCCGCGGTATGTCGCCGATCGTCACCTTGATCGGATCCTTCGTACTGCTGTCAAGCTGAATGACGTCGCCGACCTGGAGGTTGATCAGGTCCCTTACCTGTATGGTCGTCTCCGAAAGGATCGCTTTCATCGTGAGTTTGCTCGGCTGGATCTTTTCCAGTATGGCATCCTTATAGGAGTCGTCGTGCCTTTCTCCCGAATACTCTTCCGTCATGGGTTCCATATTCAGCGAATGTGCCAACGGCTCCAGCAATCCCTGCGGCAAGCAGAAGGTGATATCCGACTTGATGCCGTCAAAATCCATCTGGATGACCGCTATGACCACCGTCTCCTTTGGAGGTACGATCTGTGCAAACTGCAGATTGGTCTCCGTACTTTCAACCACAGCTCTGACCTTGGCGATTCGCTCCCAGGCTTCATCGATCATCGGAAGCAGCTGGCGTATCACCTTTCCAAGTATGGCAAGATCGATTTCGGTGAACTTGTAGCCGGGAGTGACAGGTTCGTTTCCTCCGCCCAACAGATTCACAAGAATCGAATGTCCCACCTCCGGTGACAGACTGAACAGTAAATGCCCTTCAAGGGGCGTCATCCTGATCACGGCAAAATAGCTTGTCTCCGGTACGATATTGCAGTAGTCGCTAAACTTCTGTTCCTCCACCGACACAAGGTTCGCTTCACAGGAAATGCCCAGTGTCGTGGAAAAGAAGTTGCCGATGAGCCGGGTATAGTTTTCATAAATAAGACTCAATGTCTTGATTTTCTCACGGGATAACCGCTTTGAAGTTTTGAAGTCATGGCTGCGTATAACCGCTTGTTCCATGCTTTTTGTGTCTTTCATCTTTACATCTGACATAGCGTAATCCTCTTGTTTACTGAATGGTGAATTCATTGAAAATACATCGATGAACTCTTCGTTTTCAAATTCATTGCTCAGGCTGCTGATGATCTCATCTCTAAGCACCCCTTTGATTCCATCCACTTTCAGTTCCTTTTCTGTCTTGCTTCTTAGAATGAAAATAATCGTATCGCGAATCCGGTAGTTATTCTCCTCATAGAACTTCTTCTGCCCCTTATCCGTAATCAGCAGAATCACATCCACCTTCAGCAGTCCATTACTGTCTTTGAGATCCGTAATGAAATATTCCCCCGGGTCATAGGCAACCGGTTCAGGTTCCGGCAGATTATCCTTCAATAATACGAATGCGGCAGCCGTACCGATGATGATGATGACTGCCAGTATGATTAGTATGATTTTCTTCATGTCTTTTCTCTCAATCTCCCATTTTTAAAACGATGTCGACACGGTTGTTCCTTAGCCTTCCTGCTTCCGTATCATCGGAGGTCACCGGTCTGGCACTTCCGTAACCGATCGTATACGCATCATTCGGACTGATGCTGCTGTTGTTGATCAGATACATCAGAATATGTGCCGCTCGCCTTGCAGCCAGCTCCCATTTGCTGGAGATATCTCCCTCAGGGGCGTGACGCCATCGGTATGCCCTCCGTTCGGATATTTTTAATCGAATCAACGTATTTATCTGTAAGCTTGGATACCGCAGATAGAATCGATTCAGCCTCTGGCACGACGTCATCACTGCCGGGTGAGAAAACGACAGAAGCCAGTAGACTAATTGTCAACTGGTCGTTTTCTTTGCTGATGCCGTAGGAATCAGTCAATCCCATATCAATCATGTAACTGTACAGCTCCTTGTACGCCTGATCAAGTTTCTCCGGTTCAGGGTCAGGAACGGGTATCGGCTCCGGTGCAGGTGTGGGTTCCGGTTCAGGCTCCGGTATCGGCTCGGGCTTCGGTTTCGGTGCCGGTATCGGCTCCGGTTCGGGCTCAGGCGCCGGTTCGGGGTCCGGTCCGAGCTCAGGCTCCGGTGTCGGTTCCGGTTCGGGCACAGGCTCTGGTTCCTGAATGTATTCCGGTTCAGGTTCCGGCTTTGTTTCTGGCGTCGGCTGAGGTTCCACCGTATTGATGTTTTCCCTGACGGTTACCGTATCCGGTTTGACGCTGATGCTTGTCTGCTCCGGTCTGAAACCTCCAGGACCCTTTGAATCCATGACACCGCTTGCTCCGGAAAAGGACCTTACGATTTCTTCCCATTTGGCGGCATCGATGGAGGAAAAGGAATACAAGAGTACGAAGAAGGTCAGCAGCAAGGTTACCAGATCACCATAGGTAGCCATCCAGCCCGCCTCCGATGACTCACTCGACTGCTTCTGCTTGCGCCTTGCCATAAGCTTCTCCTCCAGATTCCATCTCTTCGTTCTTGCTGCTGTCGGTCCGAGGGATGTAGGAATCCAGTTTCTCTTTGATCATTCTCGGATTCTCACCTTTTTGTATCGACAGGATGCCTTCGAGCAGCAGGTCAAGCCTGGTCATCCGAATCTCGCTGACAGCCCCGAGCTTTGCGGCAAGCGGCATGAAAACGAGATTGGCGAGCACCGTACCGTAAAAGGTTGTGATCAGTGCCACCGACATACTCGGTCCAAGCGCTGCAGCATCAGAAAGCTGTGTCAGCATGTTGATCAGTCCGATCAGCGTTCCGATCATACCGTATGCCGGAGCAAAAGCCGCCATGCTGTTCAGTACCTTTTGAGGCAAAGTGTCTTCATTCTCGATTCTTTCGATTTCCGCTTCCATAATATCCTTCACAAGCTCAGGGTCGGTACCGTCAACCACAAGTGCGATTCCCTTCTCCAGAAAGGGTTCATCGAATTCCTGGCCGTCCAGGGAAAGCAGACCTTCAATTCTTGCCTTCCTCGCCAAAACAAGAATTGTATCGAGATCCTCCTCAAGATTGGATTCACTGCCCGTGAAGGCATCTTTCAATTTGGCGACTGTCTGTTTCAGATCATTGAAATTATAGGAAATGACAGTTGCTGCAATGGTTCCGCCCAATACGATCATGACCGATGGTGCGTTGTAGAAGTTTCCCAACTTACCGCTAAGCATGATGCTGATTAATATGAAAGCAAGTCCTGATCCGAAGCCTGCTATTGTTGACATTTTCATAGCTTATCCTTCCTTTCGACAGGATAACATGACGGAAGATCCCTGAAGCAGGATCTCTTGAACGCAATGATCCGCTCAAGTATCACCTGACTCCTTTCAGATACAAGGTATTTTTTTCCATCCGTCATTGTAATGACCGTATCCGGTGTTTCCTCAACCAATTCAATCAAATCACTGTTGATCAGAAAAGGCACATGGTTCAATCTGGTTACCTCTATCATTTATCTCTCTCCATCAGTTAACGTTTTTAGATTCACAAGCTCCTCGAGTATCTGGTCTGAAGTCGTGATGACGCGTGAGTTTGCCTGGTATCCGCGTTGTGTAACAATCATGTCTGTGAATTCACGAGCAAGGTCGACATTTGACATCTCCAGGGAGTTGGGATTTATGGATGCTGCACCGTCGCTTCCTGCAAATACAACCTCAGCTTCGCCTGAATTCAAGGTCTGTGCATACAAGCTGTTACCTTGTGACTCCAGGGCATTTTGATTTGTAAACTGCGCCAAAGCGATCTTAGCTACAACTTCCTTTTCTCCTGTCGTGCTGTTCATGCCGACCAGATTGCCATCCTTGCCAATGCTGACGAAGGAATATCCGTCAGGAAGCACTACATTGGTCAGCTCTTCAGATGCATCGTCCGGCACCGGCATGTTCCATCCCTGTACAAATTGGTTGCTGGATGATACAAGATTATTATTGCCGTCAATATTGAAATTCCCTGCACGAGTATAGGATGAAGACACACCGTCAGAGAGGACGAAAAACCGTCTCCGTCTATACTCATGTCCAATGGTGAACCGGTGTATTCTGTTGATCCCTGTGTATGAAGGACATCAACCGCTCCGAGTGCCGTACCGAGACCTACCTGTTTAGGATTGGATCCTGTGACACCCGTTGCCACATCCGCAGCATTGGCTGGCTGAAGTGTCTGGCTGTAGATGTCCTGGAAGATAACCCTGCTTGATTTGAAACCTACTGTGTTGACGTTGGCGATATTGTTTCCAACCACATCCATTCGTGTCTGGTGGTTTTTAAGACTTGAAATTCCTGAATAAAGTGAACGTAACATGTTCGTACCTCCTCGTTATACTGTTTGTATTGAATCGCTTGCGTTGTTTTCTCGATATTCAAACCTTGCTGTACGGTATGCTGTAACCGTCAACCTCCAGCGATGGCTCTCCGTTATCCCTAGTCACGCTTTTGACAACTCCCTTGAGCATAAATTCGGAACCGTCATCCGCTTCAACTGATGCAGTCACGGTCCTGCCGATCAGTGCTGCCGCATTGCCGAAGGTCGAAGCAGCATTCATCTCCTGCATCTGTTCCAAAACACTAAACTGGGCCATCTGGGCGATGAAATCCTTATCTTCCATTGGATTCATCGGATCCTGATTTCGCAGTTGGCTGACAAGAATCTTTAAAAAGGCTTCCTTGTCCATATCGTTCGAAACCTGTCTTTCATTTGTATTGGCGCTTTGCACCGTAGCATTCATTCCGACTGAATTGATACTGCTCATCGATTACGGTTCCTCCTGTTCCTTCATTATTATACTATCTGATCCATCCTGCGCCCCATCCAATGCCATCCCGACATAGCGGCCTCAGTGTTTTCATCACAGCCATATCATCATCGGGCATCTCATCACGACCGTAGGACCCGGATCCACCGGACTGTTCCTGCTGCCAGGCGCTTCCACCGAAAGACTTCTGGCCACTGTCGCTATTCCATTGTCCATTCCCCGGATCAAACTGACTTCCGGCATCATTTCTATATTCGTATTCCAGATTCACTTGTACGCCTTTGCCCTGCAAAGCGTTCGTCAGCGATTGGCTGTCGGATGCCAGCAACTGGACGGTTTGCTGTCGGTCACTGCTGATACGCGCCGTCAAACCTTCCTCCGTATGCGTCAGCCTGATATGGATCTCGCCATAGTCATCGGGCTTCAGCCTTATCGTCAGCGTCTTGGGTTGTCCCGCAGAAACCGAACCGTTGATGGCATCGATCCATTTTCAATGATAGGATGCACCTGTTCCTGCATCGGTCCGGATACATTAACCTCAATCATGCCTCCTTGATTGCTTTGTTGCTCTGTTAGAATGCTGCCGGCAACCACCTCGGCAGGTATGTCATTTTCTGTGTTTTCAAACGGTTCAGCAGATCCCGTCATCCGTTTCAAAGTTTTGCCGACTTCCGGCGATGGTGATAATTCTTTTGATACAACCGCTGCTTTCATTTCCGCCGTTTCGTTCGATGCTGCAAATCCTGCAAATGGGACCTCTGCTTTCAACACCGCCATTTCGTTCGACGCATTCAACCCCTTCATTTCCGTCATGTCAACAGTTTTCAGGTATTCCTGTTGTTGCGGTTCTTTCAGTCCCACCATTTCTGTTGCTGCAAACACTTCCTGATATCCGGCCTTATCCGTTTCACCTTTTGGTGTTGCAGCCGGATTTACATAGTCAGTATCAACGATCACATTGGCTTCTGCAATCGGTATCTGACTGTCCACCGTCTTCTTTCCCATACCCATCTCCAGCGGCAGCCGGTCACCCAGCGCCTGCAGAAACATCAGTTCGGAATTCGTCAACAGCTCTTCCTTGCTTTCTTCACCTTCAAGCATACCTTCCAATATTGCATTCTCGGAACCGTAGATCATATCTTCACAATCTGTCATAGTGCTCTCGCAATCGAATGTAGGCAGGCACTCCATATCACCCATCATCTGTCCGAGAAGAACATCAAACACCTGACCGGCGGCTTCCTCTACCGGCAAGGCACCTTTCCCGCCCTCATTGGTTGTGATTCCTTGCATGGTATTTGGTTGTATCGGTGTACTGATCATATTCGAGTTGATGATCCTCACCCGCCCTTCGTCATTGCCGACAACAGTTTGGCTGCCGTCGCGGCGTCAAGATAGCTGAACAGTTCGCTTCTTCGTTCCCTGTTCATCATCAGAATGATTTTGATGTTTTCACTTTGGTCAGATGCGTCAGCTGTCAGATCAGCCAGCACATCCGCTAGTATGACAGGATCCATATCCTCATAGATGGCCGCCATCTCTTCAACTTTAAGATTCGCTTCATCCATCTGTGCTTGCTTGTCATTCAGCTCACTTTCAGCCTTCGCAAGCTTCGTCTCCAGCTTTTTAAGGCTCTCTTCCTGCTTCGTCAGCTCATCACTGCGTACAGTGAGATCGCTTTCCATCGCCTGAAGTTCCACCGACTTTTCTTCAATCGAAACTCTTGAACTTTCGTCGATGCGCAGAATCTCTGCTACACTGTCTTTGGCGCCGCCAATGTCAAAATAAATGACGGCTGAAGCAACGATCACCAGGGCTAGCATCATCAAGGTCCCGGTAAGCAATCCGATGAAATATTCATTTCCTTTGGATTTCTTTTTTTCAGTTTGTTCTGAATTCACGTTCATGCCATGGCTCCCTGGAGTTGGCGACTGGTGCGAAAGCCAATGATTTCATCCGCTTCCTTATCCTGGTCGCTCTTCAGATCTTTTGAATATTCTTCATACTGCTGCTGCTCGATTTTATCCAAGGCCTTTATTTCTTTCATCAGTTGCAGCAGTTTCCCTTCACATACCTTTATAGTCTGCTCCAGTTTTTCAATTTCAGCCAGGATGTCTTTCTTCTGCTCGGTGATATTATGATAGGAATTCTCAAACTGTAGAAGCATAATTGCAGACGAGCCCAGGTTGAGTCTGTAGCAACGCTGTTGGATCAGTCTTTCAAGTTCTCTGCCAAGGTGTTCATTGACAAGATTCAGTTGGTTCATCCGATGGTTGTGCTTGGCGATTTCTTTCTTTATCTGCTTTTCTGTCACAACCTTTGACTGCCTCAATGTTTCGTAAGTGAATGTGAATTTTCTCATGCTTTGGCCTCCTCAATTTCAGTCATTTTCATCAGCATCTCCGGATAATCGCATTTTGAATCGACATCCTGACAAAGGAAATCGTCTATATAGGGTTTCAGCTTGATTGCCGTGTCGATTTCCGGATTGGAGCCATCCTTATAAGCTCCAATGTTGATGAGATCCTGTGCCTCACTGTGTATGCTCAAGTATTTTCTTATCATTCCTGCTTGTTGTATCTGCTGCTTGTCTACAATATCGGTCATCACCCTGCTAACGCTTGCCATCACATCGATTGCCGGATAATGGTTGCGGTGCGCCAGTTTCCTGGACAGAACCACGTGTCCGTCTAGGATACCTCTAACTGTATCTGCAACGGGTTCGTTCATGTCATCCCCCTCAACGAGCACCGTATACAAACCTGTAATGGAGCCGTGTTCATTCGTCCCTGTTCGTTCCAGGAGTCTTGGCAAGACATTGAATACGGAAGGGGTGTAACCTCGCGATACCGGCGGTTCTCCAGTCGCCATACCGATTTCCCTCTGTGCCATGGCAAATCTGGTCAGTGAATCCATCAGCAATAGGACGTTCTGCCCCTGGTCCCTGAAATATTCCGCTATTGCCGTGCCCAACATGGCCGATTTCTGTCGGATGATGGCCGGCTGATCGGATGTTGCCACGACGAGCACTGATTTTGCCAACCCATCCTCTCTCAGGTCCTTTTCAACGAAATCACGAACCTCCCGGCCCCTCTCTCCAACGAGAACGATGACGTTGATGTCCGATGACGCGTTTCTGGCGATCATGCCCAACAGAGTACTCTTACCGACACCGCTGCCGGCAAAGATACCGATCCTCTGGCCGTAACCGCATGTGATCAGTCCATCGATAGCCTTTATGCCCAATTCCAAGGGCTGTGTAATGCGGTTTCTCGTCAGCGGGTTCGGCGGCTGATTATCGACCGGATAGGATTCCGATCCTTTCAGCGCTCCTTTATCATCAATCGGTTTGCCGAGACCGTCCAAAATCCTTCCTTTCAGTCCCGGCCAACAGCAGTCCTAAGGGAATGTCCAAGTGCCACAACCTTGCTTCCCATCCCAATGCCGTCATTGTTCCCAAAAGGCATCAGGATAATCTTGTTTTCCCTGAATCCGACCACTTCCGCATCGACCCATGATGTCGTTCCCTGTTTGTAGATACGGCAGGTTTCTCCGATATTGACCTGAGGTCCTATGGATTCGATGGTCAGACCGACAACTCTGCTGACCGTTCCGATATAGGTTGCCGGATTCAGGTTTTCCAGTAAGTCAGTATATTTATCTGCAGTGAACGTCATCATTGTAACGTCTCCCGGATTGCTTCCCTGATTCTGTCAAGCCGAGTACTGACGCTGTTGTCGATGATGCCTGTCGGTGACTCGATGATGCAGCTTCCTTCTTTCAATTGATTGTCAAGTACCAGTTCGAAGTCCTGTCCGATTTCTTCCCGCATGAACACATCATCATTGATCATCCTGGAATAATCGATAGAGCTGACTCTGAGTGCTGCCTCCTCGACGTTTCTGACTCTTCCGAGTGCATCTTTGACCAGCGACTGGTACGCTTGGTCATCTCTGGCGAGGTGCATCTTGAGAGTCTTCTCGGCGATACGGAACGTCAGTTCAAGCAGTTCGGGTTCCAGGGAATCCAACACTTCCTTCTGTTCCACAGCCAGTTGGCTGACAGTGGTTTCATATTTCTCATTGATTGCCACCCTGAACTGTTCTATTTCCTTTTCAGCCTTCGCCAATCCTTCATTGTAGCCTTCACGGTAGGCCTTTTCCCTGATCTTGATGGCATGTTTACCTGCATTTGTGACAATCGCTTCGGCCTTCTTATTGGCTTCATCCAAGATCCTTTCGATCTCATCCAAATGGTTTTCCGATTTGAGTTCCTCCTCGGAATCAGGCTGATTCAGCAGATCTTCTTTCTTTTCATCCATTCCGAAGTCCACCTGTGTCAGATTCACGACAATCGGACGTCCTGATTCAAGATTGAGTTTATCGGACTTATGTATCTTAACCAACCAGCTCCTCCTCCTCTCCTCGGGCAAGTACTATCTCTCCGCTTTCTTCCAGTTTACGAATAGCCGTGACGATGGTCTGCTGTGCCGCTTCCGCATCGCGTACACGGACAGCTCCTGTCATCTCCATTTCCTCCTGGATCATTTCCTGCAGACGCTGTGACAGGTTCTGATGATGAAGTCCACTACCGTCTGCTTGACACCTTTGAGTGCCAATACAAGCTGGTCGTTCGGTATATCTTTAAGTACACGCTGGACATCTGACGATTGCAGCTTGGTGATATCTTCAAATACGAACATCTTGCCTTTGATCTCTTCAGCCAGTTCCTGATTGCAGCTGCTCAAAGCTTCAAGAATGAACTTCTCGGTTCCTCTGTCGACGGAATTCAAGATCTTGACGGTTTTGTTGATGCCGCCTATCTGACTGTTGTCAGAAACACCCACAGTCATCAGTTTCTTTTCAATGATTCTCTCTATTTCCTTGATATATTCCGGTGCGATCTTACCCATCCTTGAGATTCTCGCGACGACGTCGGCCTGTTTGTCATGAGGCAGCGCACCGAGGATTGCTGCCGCGTGCTCACCATTCATATAGGAAAGAACCACCGCAATCGTCTGCGGATGTTCGTGCTGTATGATACTGGATAACTGAGCCGGATCCATGCGCTTGATCGATTCAAACGGCCTGACACTGACAGTCGAATTCAGTTTTCCCATCATTTCGAATGCCTTTTGTTCACCCAGGGATTTGTCGAGTATTTCATGGACGTAATTCATACCACTCTCGATATATAGGTTCTTGGATTCACAAGCTTGAAGGAAATCACTCATCACATCTCTTTGCACCTCATGGTCCACTTTGCTGATATTGGCGATTTCCGCTGCCAGCGTTTCAATCTGTTCATCGCTGAGCAGTTTCAATATATTTGCCGAACGCTCTTTGCCAAGCGATACCAGCAGCACTGCCGCCTTTTTTAAAGCATTATTTCCTTTTGTCGCATTTGCCATAGCATTTCACCTACTCTTGAGCCAGCCATTCCTTGATGATGTTTGCGGCCAGTTCCGGATTGTCGTCGACATATCTTTCCACTTGCCATGATTCCCTGGTTTCTTCCGATATTTCAATTTTATCTGTCCTAAAGTTCATCAGATCGTCATTATTCCCGTTATTTCCATTTTCTTCAGCCATGACGGGTTCTGCTGTCGGTGTGGAGTCAACGCCTGCATCTGTCGCATATTTCGGTCTCTTCAATGCATAGCCAATCATGAAGATGAATATCAGGCTGACGAATACACCCGCTCCTGTGTAGATCATCGTCTGTGTCCGCTCCCACTCGAGGACTTGGGTTTGTGTATCGCCGAATCCCACCATCGTACCCTCAAGACTCTCCGAGCCGCTGAATGGTAAACTGTCCACGGTAATCATACTTGTGTTCACGCCGATGGCCGTTGAAACCAGCTGGCGGACCTGGTCGATCAGTTCTTCGTCCATTTCACCGGAATCATTGATCAGTACTGAAACGCTGATGGAATCGATACCGCCTTTGGCTTTTACCATGTGTTCCTGGATCATGTTCACTTTATAATCAATGGATTCGGATTGCTTTTCATTTACCGACTGATTTCCGTTCGATTCACCGTAGACTGGAACAGCGGTTTCGCTGTCGATTGTTCCTGTTCCGCCGGAGCCATAGCTTCCGTCCGATGACAGGTCCTTTGTTGTAGCAATCGACGATATCACACCCTGCTCGGAATTGCCGGCCGGTTCATAACGTATCGCATCGATGACCGAGTCATCGAAATCCAAACTCAGATGAACCTCGGACATGATGTTTCCCACTCCGAATACCGGTTGGAGCAGTGTCAGTATTTTCTGCTTCAGACGTTCCTGAAGCTCCGTCTCCAGAGCTGTCTGGTTTCTGACCGAAGCATCCAATCCTGAATCCTGAGTGTTCAGTACATTCATGTTGCTGTCGATGATGGTGACATTTTCCGATTGCAGTCCCGGTACACTTTTTGCACCAGTTCCGAGATAGCCTCCACGTTACCGTTTTCCAGTCGGACACCCGGTCGAAGTGTCAGAAGAACCGCTGCGGTAGCCGGTGAGGACTGACTGTCCACCAGCAATGAGCTTGATTCCGGAATGTGCAGTGAAACCTGCGCATCCAGAACATTTGAAAAGGTGGATATCGAATTCTGAAGATCCTGCTGAAGCTGATATCTCCTGTAGATGACCTTGTCCTCTTCCGTCATACCGAATCCGGTCCCTTGAACAAGGATGTCCAGATTTGCATCATCTCTGGGATAACCGGCAGCTGCCAGTTCCATCCGCACCCAGTCGACCTGATCCTTGGGAACAAGGATCGTATCCGTACCCTGTGCCTTTGCCTCAACCTTCATCTCTTCAAGCTGAGTCAGCATCTCGCCTGCATCTCTTGGAGTCAGTCCGCTGTAGAGTACGGAAAACCTCGTCGTATTCAACACGGTTGTCATCAGAGCAGCGATTGCAATGACTGCAACTGTCATCAAGATGATCACTCTCTGTTGACCCGGCTGTCGGCCCTGCCAAAAATTCCTGATACCGGAAAGTCTATTTGAAATTATGCTCGTCATTCCCGCAGTTTCCATCCTTGATACCTCTTATCTTCTACTAAACCTGCATATGCATGATTTCATTATATGCGTCAAGCGCTTTGTTTCTGACCTGCAGTGTCAGCCTCAATGCCAGGTCAGCCTTCTCTGCTGCCATGACAACCGAATGCAGGTTGTCCGTTTCTCCTGTAAGCAGTGCCTGACTCTCAGCCTGGGCGTTTTTCTGCAGTTCAGAAGTCTTATCGAGTGCTTTTTGATCTCATTGGCAAATCCACTTTCGGTTCGGTCTTGTCGACCGTCGGTTTAGGATAACTCGTTATGCTGTTTTGAATACCGATTCCTTGAATTGCCATTATCTGTCACCTCATCTGCCAAGTTCCAGCGCTTTGGCTGCCATCTGCTTGGCCGTGTTCATCACTGTGATGTTCGCTTCATATGAGCGGGATGCACTGATCATATCCACATATTCTTTCACCAGATCGACGTTTGGCATCTCCACATATCCCTTCTCGTTCGCATCCGGATGTTCCGGATCATACACCAGCTCGAATGGTGTCTCGTCAGCTTTCACTTCATCGATTTCGACGCCTGTGATCTGCTTCGACCGTTCCGCATCGGAGAGAACATTCTCGAACTTCGGCTGCTGCTGTTTCAGCAGGGCAACCTTTCTCTGATACGGACCACCTTCTGCAGTCCGCGTCGTATTTGCGTTCGCGATATTCTGTGCGATGATATCCATCCGGAAGCTCTGTGCCGTCAGGGCCGATGTACTTGTGTCAATCGCTTTAAAGATTCCCATTTAATCTCACTTCCCTTCCGTAATGATCATCTTCATCTGGTTCAGCTCGCGGCTTGTCGCAAAAGTCAACGCCTGATACTGAATCATGTTCTTGGCCATGGAAGCCATTTCCTGATCTATATTCACATTATTTCCGTCCATCCTCATGGATGTGCTGTTGTCTTCATAAACAGTTGGATTAAGTTCAGACACGTCAATAAGACGGTTTTGTCCATCCGGACCTGCACCGCCGCCGTTTTCCATTGATTGAATTGCGTTTTTGAACATGGATTCGAATTCTACCCGCTTGGCTTTGTAACCTGGGGTATCGATATTTGAGATATTGCCTGAGATCGCTTCTTGTCTTTTCCAGACCGCATCCAGACCTTTTTCCAATAGATTTGCATTGTTCAATAGATTATTCAGCATAGTACCCTCTCAACCCAACAAAATAAACGTCAACAAGATGACGCCTAATCCCGATAGCCATTCGAGATTGTCATCAGTTCTAACTTCCGTGTCGGTTGTTCCAGCATCCATGCTGAAGATATGTCTCAGTTTCAGAACAATTCAGTACGTCCATAATCCTTTCTCATTTCAACATCCTATTGATCCGAGAAAACGAATCGTTCCTTTAAGCAGCCTCTTTTCTACTAAATAAACCTGACATATCTATAATTTCTTATAAATATTAATCAAATTTTAGCAATTGAATAATTTCATGTCAAGCCATTCTAACGAAAGTTTACTATTCGTTCATAAATTAAACAATATATACATAAATTACACTTATTACTCATAAAAAAAGATTGCCCATATCAGGACAATCCATTTTTCTATCAGTAATTTCTAGTCGATTATATGATCGACTGCATCGTACTTCAGCGGTATCTGGCCATTGATGCGCAGTTCGCTGATGCACAAATCATTATATTTGGTACCCAGCTTGATATCGTCAAACACGATTCGAAATCCCTCTATCCCTTCCATAGGCACAGCGTAATCCACGAGATTCAAAACACCGTCTTCAGCAGCGATTTTGACCTCTTCACCATTGGTTCCGATAATCGTCGCTTTGGTGAACCGGTTATTCTTGTAATAGGCATCCCTGCTTTTGATGAAACCATTGGTAATACTGAGGCTTTCCAGGTTAAACGGCCCGTCAGCTGTAAACTCGATCCAGGAACCGGCTCCGTTGCCTTTATCACCTTCCACCCAGATCGTCGCATTGTTGTCATCAAAAAGATTCGATCCCGTATATATCCTTGCCTGCCCACCGACATTCTCTTTCAAGGTGGAACTCGTTGTAATCGTGAATGCCAATTCGGACACCTCCGGCAAGGCAGCTGCCGTTTCTTCAGCAGTGTCAACCGGCGAATCATTCATATACGTCACGACATTGCTCTTACACCCGTAATCGTCCAAAGCAATCAATCTCACTTCTTCACTGGGCTCCAAGATAATCGGCTCCGTATAACGGATACTGATCGCCGTCGGACTCGTCGAATCCAGGGAATAGAACACTTCTGTCCCTTCAATCGTTTCAACATCTACGGTCACGTTGTTGGAATGCTCATCCCGAAGGGGCTGATGACCGGAGCAGGTATCACAATCGCTTCAAACAGCTCCTTGTATTTCGCCCTGATGGCTTCTGTAGAATCCGAACCATCTAACAGGTCACTCGCCAGCTCATACGCCTTTTCGTACTCTCCGATCTGAACGTATGCTTCTACAATCTTTATTTTCTTTTCAACATTGTCACCCGTCGCTACGGCCATACCATCCGACCGGGATGAGACATTCTCAGCATTCGGCTCCAAAGTATCCTGAACACTTTCATTGGCCGCTACCGCCTGCTCTTCCCTGATCATGCCGTCACCGAACACCAGGAAAATGATTGCCCCTATCCCCAACAGATAGATGACTGAAATTGCGATGATGACTATCTTCTTTACTGTACCGTCATTCATATTTTCTCCGTTTGTAAATCAGTCAATACATAATGCTTCCTGCCATTTAGAAGCTTCACAATCAATATTATCAAATATTATCAGCGGTTACAATAGCAAAAACCGGTAAAACTTGGCGAAATTGCCCCAAAATCCCAATTTCATACTTATCATATATGTTTAGTATGTCTATTGTTTTGCGAACATATTTCCTGTATAATATAACCATTATCTGATAAGAGTTCTCATTTAGCAGGGAGGAATTAAGAAATGAAATCCATCATATGCCCAATATCAAAAGACAGAATGAATCAAAATGTAGCGAGATTAACCGGAATGCTGGTCGCAGTTTCTGCAATTCTATACGCACTGACAAGAAATCCTTTCATACCTGTATTCATGGTCATCGATTTCTACTTACGCGCATACGCCAATCCTGCATACAGTCCATTCGCCCGACTGGCAAAAGCCATCAACAGCAGACTGAACTTGCAGGCTGTTATGATCGATAAGGCACCAAAACTGTTTGCAGCAAGGGTCGGCCTGCTTTTCAGTATTGTCATGTTGCTGACTTATCCGGTCAGTCCTGTCGCCAGCAGCATCGTGAGTTTGGTTTTGGCCTCTTTTGCCCTGCTTGAGTGCGTATTCAATTTTTGTGTGGGTTGTATCACCTACACCTATGTAGTATTGCCTGTATATAAAGTTCGCAGAAACCACTGATTCATGTATAGGCAGGGTCAGGAAAGTCCTAGGACTTTCCTGACCCTGCCTATTTGTCATTGCTGGAACTCTATGCTCACTTCTTTCACATCCCACAGAGTCTCCAGCCTTTCATTTGCCTCTTCCTTGATATTGGCTGCGAACTGATGGGTCTCCGGCAGGTCAACCACGACGTTGACGATACCGTCTTTCACTCTGATTTCCTTGACAAGATTGGTAGCCACCATATCAAGCCCCTTCATGGGATTCATGACTCTTCTCAGCCGCTTGCGCACGATCTCCTCCGTCGTCACAACCCTATCGGTCGTCAGACCATGCTTCTCTTCGTAGTTCTGTATGGCACCCCTCAAGCCATCCACCGCCAATACGGAACAATGTGCCTTGATTGGCGGTAGGCCTCCCAGTGCTTCAGAAGCTTCTTTCCAAGTGAGTTTCTTCGCCTCCTCCAACGTCTTGCCCTTAGCCATTTCTGTTATGATTGATGCGGTGGCAATATTCGATGCACATCCGTAAGATTCGAACTTGATATCTTTGATTACCTTGGTTTCGGGATCCACCATGATGTATAGGGATATCATATCCCCGCAGGCAGGACTGCCTTCTGTGGTTTTGCCATCAGGATGCTCCAAGCTGCCGACATTACGTGGATTGCGAAAATGATCTAAAACGATTTCATTATAGGGAAAAGCCATATCATGCACCTCCATCTTTGCCCAAAGGGCTGATTTTTCTCAATTCGGCTATTATCTTGGCCAGAACCTCAACAACGTAGCCGATTTCATCCATTGAATTGTAACGTCCGAAAGTGAAGCGGATGGACCCGTGAGCCCTTTCATGGTCGCTGCCGATAGCCATGAGCACATGGCTTGCCTCCAATGACCTGCTGAAACAGGCTGATCCTGTGCTGACAGCAATGCCGTACATATCCAGATGCAACGTGATCGATTCGCCTTCCACATGGTGGAAAGTGATGTTCGCGTTATGCGGGATTCTGCTTGTGGCATCACCGTTCAAGGTGACTGACGGTATTTTTTCAACAACCAGATCAATGACAGCATCACGCATGACCTTCAGCCTCTCATTCTCTTCCTCTGTGACCAGCTCGACCGCTCTGGCAAAGCCAACCGCTCCCGGAATGTTTTCAATGCCCGGTCTCAGATCGAATTCCTGATAACCGCCATCTGTCACTTTCTCAATGTTAGTACCTTTTCGCACATATAATCCACCGATTCCCTTTGGACCATGAATCGTATGGGCGGATACGGTCATCAGGTCAACCTCGATTTTCCTGACATCAAGCGGCATCCTGGCGAAGGTGTGCGTCGCATCGGTGTGAAACAGCACATGCCTCTCCTTGCAGATTCTGCCAATGGATTCAATATCCTGAACAGTACCGATTTCCTGATTTCCGTGCTGAACCGACACGAGAATCGTATCCTCCCGTATCAATGATTTCAGTTGGTTAAGGCTGATGAATCCATACTCATCCACATCGAGGTAATCCACCTCAAAGCCTTCCTTTTCCAAGACCTGAGCACTATGCAAAACAGGAAAATCCTCTACCTTGGAAACGATGATATGCCTACCCTTTTTATCCGCCAGTGCTTTTGCCACTCCCTTCAGGGCCAGATTGCTGGATTCCGTATTGCCCGAGGTGAAGATGAATTCCTCCGGCTGTGCGCCAATGAAGGCGGCAATCCTATCCCTAGCCTCTCCCAGTGCCTCTCTTGCTTCCAGGCCCTGAGAATAGCCAAACTCAGAGGTGGCAACCGCATAATTGTCAAAAAACAGGGTCGCATCGCTTCAAAGACCCTTCATCGAGTCTTGTTGTTGCCGCATTGTCCAGGTATATCTTCTTTTCATTCATAGACCTCACCCCTATATGAACAGCGTGATATTGGAATTCCTAGCCTCTTGAATATAGGTTCCCACCGCTCCATAGTCATCAATGTATTCTTCCTTCAGGTCACGAGGTTTCAATCCCATGATTTCCATTGTCATCTCACAGGCAATGATCTTGCCGCCGAGTTCTTTATAATCCGTCAGCAGTCTTTCAAGAGAAGCGACATGCCTTTTATTCATCCGCTTCTTAATCATCCGCTTTCCAAGACCGAACATATGCATTTTTGATAATGTCCCCTTATCCAAGCCTCCTTTTTTCAGCCGCAGCAAGCCAAAGAAGGTGAAGTAGATGGATGCTTCCATTCCCATCGCTAAAGCGCCGTTTGCTACGATCAACGCACTGAACAGCTTATCCATATCACCACTATGGACGATGATGGTCGTCTTTTCATTCATATCGATGCCTCCTTCTTATTTTTGCAGCCTGATTAACCAACCGTTTCCGCTCTTCTCATCACTGATGATTTTCACTGACAAAGCTTTGGCAGCCATGGGGATCTCCTTTTTCGAGGCCGGATGGGTACCAACGATTTCTATGATGTCGCCAGGCCCAGCTTTTCTTAATGCCTTACGCATTTCCACCAGTGGGATAGGGCATGTTTCACCACGTACATCCACTTTGATTTCTGACATGCGAGCACCTCCTTAGCAATATCATGTTTCTTATTTTCCATTTCCTGACTAAATGACACAGTGACGTCTTCACTGCATATTCATATGCTTCCTTTGTGGAAAAGTACTATTTCAAAAAAACAAAAAACCTGCCATCAGGCAGGTTACGCTATTGACTCCGTGGAAGACAAGCGTCCAATTACGCCTTCCAATTCATCGTCTCCATATATCAATTCAATTGCAGTATGCAGCTTTTATATTCTCATTATACACTAGTTGAGAACATTTCTCAACTAGTGTGTGAAAATAAGAAGAGCATCCCCATTTATTCACCTTATATCTTGGATCTCCAAATGTCATCCTTCTCGACAATCTCTCCACTGTTCTTGTGGATGCACGCTTCAGGGACATATCCCCTTACGAGGCTTAAAGGATATACATTGGAGTTCCTTCCGATGACAGTCCCGGGATTCAGTACCGCATTGCATCCCACTTCAACATAATCACCGATAACGGCTCCCATCTTCTTGAGCTTTGTATCAATTCTCGCCGTTCCATAAGGAATGGTGATCATCGACTTGTCCGACTTGAGGTTTGACAGCTTCACTCCGGCACCGATATGCGACTTGTAACCCATGATGGAATCACCCACATAATTGAAGTGAGGAATCTGCGCATTGTCAAAAATAATGGAGTTCTTTAACTCACTCGAGTTGCCGATAACCACGTTATCCCCAACAACGACCTTGCCACGGATAAAGGCTCCATGCCTGATCTCACAGTTCTTCCCGATAATTGCAGGTCCACTGATCTGAACGCAGTCATCTACTGTGGTTCCCTCACCGATCCATACATCCTCGCCTTCAAGCTTCCTGTATGTATCATCCAGCTCGCCGGCTTTCCGGCTGATGAACGCTCCGATATCCCCCAGGACTTCCCAAGGGTATATTTTTCCGATGAACATTTCGGCAGCAATCGTCTTTGACAGGTCCAGTATATTGATAGTCTTCAAGTCCATATCCAAGCTCCTCCTACGAAAACACTGAATTCATTATTATTAACTACCAATATACCATACTTTGCAGACGTAAAATATTTCATTCAAGTTACAAATCAATTAACCTTTTTTCATTCACCACTTTTTATCAATATTTTATTTTTTCGTCTTTTCCATCTCTATTTCCAACGTCTGAAGCTGCTGTTTCCATCTGATCCGATCATCGCTGATCCCAAGAGCACTGGCGACATATCTTATCGGAAGCACCGCTATTCCGTCTTTAACTTCCGCAACAGTATCCATTCTTCTTTTTTCACCATCTATCGTATAATAATATTTCCCCATGCCAAAATGTATGACTCGATCATCCATGATGATGGTTGCCCGCATTTTCTCGTCATACCATTTGTCTGACCGTCTTTTAAACCGAATGCGTTTGCGACATGCTTCAGGGAGATCATTGACCGATAATCCGAATTGATGTATACAGGAATATCCAATGAAAAAGTGGTCCTGTCAATTTTGTAGTACGGTTTATCAATTCCAAATGTGAGCATTTGTGTATCGGATACTGGCATCACTTCTTCTGGCACCGAAACAGATGATGCATATATTTTCGACTCAAACGCCCTTAAAAAGCTGTCAATATCCATCTCAACACTTGCAGATCCCGACACAGAAGCAGCATCCTTATTTTCATCCGCTCCTGTTTGTCTTGCTGTTTCAAAATTCACATCTGCTTCCTCATGTCTTCCAAGTTGATCCAGGCACCAACCTTTTCCACTGAATGCATAAGCTTGTGCTGCATCATATGCTATCACTTTGTTGAAATACTCGATAGCCTCAATGTAGTTCCCCTTAAGATATGATATCCATCCAGCCCCTAACGATGCACATATGGATTCTTGCACTGAAACTTGCTCCTGTTCCATATCCATGACTCTGGAAAAATGCTTCAAAGACTCATCATAGCTTCCCAAACGGAACAAGGACCATCCTTTCCCGTTATATGCATCTGCATTATAAGGCATGTGGACCAACGCATTACGAAAACTATCAGTTGCCAATTCATAGTTTTCCAGATGAAAGTATATCCACCCCTGTTGACTATATAAGGATTCATTCCCTATCTGACCCAGTCGTTCATCAATCAGTGCCAAGGCTGACTCATAGTCATCCGCTTTCAGTTCATCTTCGATCTCCTCGAATTCAATGGCATCCGGGATTCCCTGTTCATCCTTGATCATCAATTTCGAATCCCTCTGAGACATCATTGCGAAAAGCAACAGTGATAAAAGCAGTATACAAAGAAAAATAACAACGACGGCTAATTCTCTTCTATTCTTCTTCATCATGAATGTACCTCCACAAAAACAGACTAAACTTTCATACGCATTATCTTCACAATTATATCAGGATAATGTGTTCTTTGTGTGTAACTCTCCCAATAGTCAGTAGTCAGGGTCAGGAAGGTCCTAGCTCGACCCTGACTACTGACTATTACAAAAATATACCGAAGCAATGATAAATATACAATAGAATCACCAAAATTTTTTCTATAATCAATGCATACAAAACGATTTAATAACCAGACAAAGGCTTTGGTTATCAGGAACAAACTTTGGAGAAGGAGTGAAAACTATGTCTAAGAATTTTAATCAGGTACTCTATACAAAGGATGACTTTGTATATGGTGCTTCAAAGTATCCGGTGATTCTGAAAAACGGTCTGTCAATCGGTGGTGGCTTGATCCTGCCGGAGCTGAACTTCACCTTGCCAAGCATGCTCATCTCAAAAGATACGATGCCAAAGGTCCTCGATCAGTATAGATCCATTATCGACGAAGCACTGAAGCGTGCTGTTGAACTCAAGGCACCGGGGGTCGTAGCAGAAATCGAACTCTTGCCGCAGGCGACTTACAATCCCGAATGGGGTATTGAGATCACAAAAGTGGTTCGTGAAATCATGTGGCAGTATGAGGAAAAACACGGTTTGAAGAGCGGTCTGAGACTGACACCAGTTGATATCAGGGAAGACTTGAAATCCCCACATATGTGGAAAGGTGAGTACTGGGACAAGGTGATGCAGGTCTTCGAAGAAGGCGCCAAAGCCGGCGCTGATATGCTGTCCATCGAATCCATCGGTGGTAAGGATATCCATGATGAAGCGACGATGTACTGTAACATCAAGCAGTCATTATTCGGCTTGGGAGTCTTGGGTTGTATGGATATGAAAAAAATGTGGTCGGAAATCTCGGCCATTGCCGATAGGACGGGCGCAGTTTCAGCAGGTGATACGGCTTGTGGATTTGCGAACACGGCCATGGTTCTTGCAGATAAGAACTATATACCGAAAGTCTTCTCAGCAGTGGTTAGGGTACTGGCTGCTGTAAGAAGTCTGGTGGCTTATGAAGAAGGTGCCAAAGGACCTCATAAAGACTGTGGTTATGAAGGTGTCTACGTAAAGGCCATCACTGGAACTCCTATCTCCATGGAGGGTAAATCCAGCGCATGTGCTCACCTGAGCCCCCTTGGCAATATTGCTGCTGCTGTAGCAGACCTATGGAGCAATGAATCGGTTCAGAACATCAAGTTACTGGGTGGCATGGCACCTACCGTCTCAATGGAGCAACTGATCTACGACTGCCGCCTGATGAACGCAGCTGCCAAAGAAGGCCTGGAAGGCGCCATTCAGATGAGAAACTGGCTAACGGATTCGGACAGTTACTACGATCCGCAGGCCTATGTCTTAAGACCTGACGTCGTCATTGACCTGAGCGAAAAGATAGTCAAGGGCAAGGACCATTTTGAAAGGTCAAAGATTGCGGCCATCGAAACTGTAAAAGTGCTTAGAGATGCCCATGAAAACAATAAAGTCAAAATCGCAGACAGAGAAGTATCTTGGCTCGACATGATTCAGGCAGAAATCGAATCCGTACCGGATGATGTGAATGCATTCACAGAGGAAATGACCGCTCAAGACATATCCGCCAAATTTGACCCTAAGAAATATGATTTACAATAGTTCACCAGCAATGCCAGAATAGAAGGAGAAGATATTATGAGTCAATTTTTAGAAACATTAGCGAAAGATATAGAAACCGGTAATCAAGCAGCCGCACTTGAACATGTGAAGCAAGGCCTGGCAGATGGTATCGATCCTGAAGCACTCATGAACGAAGGTCTGATCAAAGGAATGGATACCCTCGGTGAGCGTTGGAAAAGAAATGAGGTCTTCGTTCCTGAAGTGCTCATTGCAGCAAGGGCTCTGACATCATCCTTGGAGATTTTGAAACCGATTCTTGAAGACAGCGGTGTGAAACCGAAAGGAATCGCTATCATCGGAACCGTCAAAGGTGACTTGCATGATATCGGCAAAACCTGGTGAAAATGATGATGATCGGTGCTGGATTCGAGGTCGTCGATCTTGGGGTCGATGTATCTGAAGATGTATTTGTCGAGCAAGTGCAAAGCATTGGTCCAGATGTGCTCTTGTTATCCGCACTGTTGACAACGACAATGGGTCAACAGGAAGTTGTTATCAAAGCCCTTGAGGAAGCCGGCATCAGGGATACCGTCAAGGTCATGGTCGGAGGAGCGCCTGTCACTGAAACTTTCGCCGATGAAATAGGCGCCGACTCTTATACTTATGATGCAGCAACCGCAGCAGAAGCAGCCCTGAAATTCGTTTCATAACATACATTATTCTTAATATACTATTACCACAAAACTGTCCAATGAGTAGTGTTGATGACACTATTCATTGGACAGTTTCCCGTTGAGTCCGATTTTGTCAAAAGTTTTCAAAAAAGGACAAAAAAAATGCTGTATCAGTAAGCTGTGCTTACTGATACAACATCCTATTTTTGCTAATTATTCAGAAACAATGTTCTCTGCTTGAGGACCTTTTTGTCCTTGTGTTACTGTAAAGGTCACACGCTCGCCTTCTTCTAATGTTTTGAAACCATCTTTTTGAATTTGTGAGTAGTGTGCGAATACATCAGTTCCATCTTCTGTTGTAATGAAACCAAAACCCTTGTCTCCGTTAAACCATTTTACTGTACCTTTTGTCATTTTATTTTCCTCCGAAATTTTTATTCCTCAAATTGTTCCAAAAGCATTAAAATTTCGTGATGAAAATCCATAACAGATATATTAATCAATCAATTTCTAATTCTCTTCGTTAAATTTGCAGGTGTTTAAAAAGTATAACACAGTATCAACACGATAGCAAGAGAATTTTCTAAATATTGATAAAATGCTGATTTCAAAATATCCTAAAGCCCAAAAATCAGCGTCTTATTCCTCCCTGCATGTTTTGCATCATAGAGTACGCTGTCTGCATTCCGTATGAGGTCCAGGGACTTCTCGACCGATGATTCCGGAGTCGAATCCACACCGATGCTGATGGTTGCCGATATTGTGGAGCCGGCATATGAGATGCTGCTCTGACTGACTGCGTATCGCAGCCGTTCAGCGACCTTGAATGCATCATCCTTGCTTGCTCCAGGCAGTACCGCAATAAACTCCTCACCGCCGTAACGGATAAGGAAGTCTCCATTGCGGAGTTTGTTCTTGCATACTGCAGTCGTACGCTTAATCAATTGGTCACCTGCAATATGTCCATATGTGTCATTGATCATCTTGAATTTATCGATATCAAACATGATGACTCCGACAGGTGTGTTACTTCTTTGTGATCTGGTGAACTCCTCCTCCAACCGTGTGATTCCGAACCTCCGGTTATATATTCCGGTCAGCGGGTCAATGGCTGCCAGTTTTTGCATCTGTTCATGCTGAAGTGCATTGTTGAGAAGCAACGAGAAATCATGAACGAATATATCGATTTGCTCTATGAACTCCATATCCATTTTACTGCTGGATGCCAAAAGAATGACACCGGAAGCACTGTTGGAAAAGATAATGGGCTGCAGTAGCACATGAGATGGTTTGAAGTCGATCAACACACCATCCAGACTGATATTTTCCGGAAATTCGATGATGGCAGGTTCGAGCGTTTTAAGGGTATCCAAAACCATCGCATTCTCCTTGAGGAATTCTGTGTCGCCTATACCGTGTGAAGCAGTGTTGACAAGCACGCCACCCTGTTCTACGATGACGACACCGGCTATGGAATTGGAGTATTTCATCAGCGATTTCAACGCAAAAACAGATAGATCCTCAATGTCCAGGTTCTGTGACAGGTTCTCAATATAATGCCGATGTTGATTTTGGAATTTCAGTGTCTTGACAAGGGATTTAACCATGACGTTGAATGCATTCGCGCTGATTCCAAACTCATCTTCTGAATCCTCTTCCATAAGACAAGTGCCGTCAATACAGATTTCATCGATGTTTCTATAGTCCAGACCAAGCACTCGTTCCCTGACATGAGCCATTTTAGATGTGAAAACAGATAACTTCTTGCCCACCGTTGATTTCACCAGCAAAAAGTTGATCAACCTACCGTCAATCCTGCGGCAATACAGGCTGAAAAGAATCGGAGCGTATAAACGATCGACCGGTCGACGCCCATCAGAGTTGTAAAAAAAGGGAATACCAGACCCACTCCCAGGCCGAATCCTATCATACGTACTGCCAAATTCAAAAACACATTCTTCTTTATCCTCTTCATAAAATCATCTCCATTTGCACATCATACGTCTCCCCGAGCCTCATAGTCTCCTTTTTTCTCACATCTGATTTCACCGGCAAAAGATAAGTACTGTGCTTATTGTCATAGAATACCGACATCATCCACCGCCCATAAGACACTCTTGAATTCGAATATATCCATCCTATTTCTCCTTGACATCCTTATTGCAACTATTATCGTGATCGTATCACTTTCTGCTAATGATAGTTTATCACAGCTGATCGTATCAATAAAGCAATCTATCATTGATATTCACATAATTTGTCTTACTAACCGCACAAGTCATCGGATTGAATCCCTTACAGTCACAAATGGCACATCATTCACTAATTATATGTTGTCAGACATCAGACTTTAGAGTATAATATAAACATGAATTGAAAGGAGCAATCAGAATGATTACAGACCACATTAAAAAACGCAGCATCATACAAGAATATCTCAGAAAGAATCGAAAAAGCACTGGACTACCTGGAAAATGAAGACCTGAAGTCACTTGCCACCGGAAAATACGAACTGGACGGAGACAATCTCTTCGTATTGATTCAGGAGTATGAAGGAAAACAGATTGAGAACGGAAAATGTGAGGTACACAAGAATTATATCGATATCCAGTATATCATCGAAGGCTGTGAGCGCATGGGATATGGCACGGTCGACACCATGGAAGTCATCGAAGAATACGATGCGGTAAAAGACAGGTTTTTTGTCAAATGGACCGGCGACCTCATCCGATATGAGGAAGGCATGTTTGCCATCTTCTTCCCTCAAGATGCCCATATGCCCGGTATCATAGCTGAAGGCTGTGAACAGGTGAAGAAAGCGGTTGTCAAAATCAAGATCTAAACACATACAGAATGCTTCTGGGAAACATGAGCTTCACAGAAATATGCGCGTATCAGAAATACGAGCTTCACTTACATATGAGCTTCAGAAAGCAATAACTGCCCGGATCAAATAATGACCGGGCAGTTATTGTTTCGTTTTCTTGTCAGTTATTCATCATCTGGACAGTTGCCTATTCATGCTCAACTACCTTGAACTCAGGTATCCTGTACTCCGACTTCATTTCTTCAATATCCACCTGACCGTCTTTCACCTTTACTTTGACCAATGCATATTCGCCTTTCCCATATCCGTATGACTGACCGTCATCAAAATATAGGGTTTCCTCGAAGTCTTCACCCGAATACACATGCAGTTCCAGCTGATCTTCCAGATGCTCATCGACATAAGTCTTTCCTGTGTTTCTTAGCACAAGGGATCCGCCCTTGACAAACACGGGAATCTGATTCCGTTCTGCTGTAACGATATAGGACCTGCCTCCCTCATACCAACGTCCATCCAGCTCGCCGTACCATCTGCCTGCCGGCAGATATACCATACGCTCCTTTGTTCTCGGACGGATAATCGGAGCAACGATCATATTATGGCCGAACATGAACTGATCATTGATATCATAGGTTTTGATATCATTCTCATAATGATAGAACAGAGGTCTAATGATCGGTTCCCCTCTCATGCTGTGTCTGTAGAACAACTGATACAAATGGCTGATCAAGGAATATCTGTGATGGATAGATTCCACAACCACCTGCTCCGTGTCCTCTCCAAATGCCCATGGTTCTTGCATCAGCGAATTCATGCAACTGTGGTTTCTGCAAAGGGGATAGAAAACACCCAACTGCATCCACCTCTCCAACAGTTCCTTGGATCCGTCAGCGACAAAACCGCCGATGTCTGATCCCACATATGCGAATCCGCTCAATCCAAGATTCATCAGCATCGGCATGCTCATTTCCAGATGTTCCCAGATGGATGTATTGTCGCCTGTCCACAAGGCGCTGTAGCGCTGTGTTCCTGCTGATGCGGCTCTGGTCAGTGCGAACGGTCGCATATCAGGATTGAAATCACGCATGGCTTCATAGGATGCCCTTGCATGATAATGGCCATAGAGGTTATGCATCTCCTTTTGTTCCACTTCTCTTCCATCATCCGTCAAATGAATCAGTTCTTCGGGTACCGTCTTGGTTTCAGTCGACATATCGGCAATCTCATTCATGTCATTCCAGATCCCGGTAACGCCGTCTTTCAGAAGATCCTTATGAAGTTTTGCCCACCATCTTCTGACCTTCTCCTGAAGGAAATCCGGAAAAGCGCTCTTCCCTGGCCAGACCTGGCCGATATACACCTTGCCTGTCTCATCTTTGATGAAGCAGTCTTTTTTCATTCCCGTATCATAGGCCTTGTAGCCCTTTTCTTTTTTCACTCCCGGATCGATGATCACCGTCAGCTTGATGTTCATTTCAGCAAGCTTTCTGACCATTTTCCTGAAGTCATTGAACCTTTTGCTGTCCAAAGTGAAGACCTTGTAGTCCTGCATATAATCGATATCCAGATACATCACATCAAGTGGAATGCCCTTTTCTCTGAATGTTGTCGCAATCTCAAGAACTTCCTTGCTTGACATGTAGGACCATCTGCATTGCTGATATCCCAGATAATCCCTTCTCGGCAGTTCCGCTCTTCCCGTAAGTGCCGTATATGCCGAAACCACATCCCGGATGCTTTCACCATGGATGAAGTAATAATCCACTTGGCCGCCATCTGCACGAACGGTGATCGCTTCATGGTACTTCCCGAAATCGAAGTAGTTCCTGAAGCTGGTATCATGAAAAACACCATACACCAAATCAGGTGTCAACTGAATATAAAACGGCACATTGGTATGATACTGCATCTGGGCACTTGTATGTATGGGGGAAACACCCAGCACATCCGTGTTCCAGTTTTCCGTACATCGTCCATTCATATTGACGAAACCGTACTTCTCACCCATGCCATAATAACCTGCATCAGCACGATAAGTACGCTTCAAGTCATATGCATATATCTTCTTCCCATCCTTGTTCAGAACTTCGTACTGCTGCTCCTGATAGTCAAAGTCATCGGTCTTGCAGTCGTAGTTCAACCGGATATCTTCCATCACCAGCTGATTGGAACCCGTTTCGCCTGAACGAACAGCGGAATTCTCTATTCGAATCAGTCCGGCCTCATTGACCTTAAGGACCAGATTCCCTATATCCATCGCTTTGCCGACTCGGACTTCTTTTCCAACTTGGGATATCCTACGCATGCATCCGTGATATTCTCTTCAGGGACATTGCCGTAACTGATGCGCATCACACCATCCATCACATCCTGGACATGGATATCCTCTTTACCCTGCAAAATATAATGCTGTCTGTTATCTTTTTTCATTTCTACACCTGCAATTCATACATTTTATATTTCTGATATGTTCTAAACGGCTTTACTTCCACGCCATCGATCATCAATGTGTTTTCGTTGGAAAAAATAACAACTTTCGTACCACTGAAGTTGCTCAGCTTCACCTTCAGGCTTTGCCTTGTTTGAGAAGCGCCACTTCGCCTTTTCCATCGATTTTCAAGTACTTGCGGACCGAATCTCCGAGACATATGATACCAAGCACCGGGTAATCGTCCAAATCATTTCCGTCATATCTTCCAAGCCTCATCTCATCATTCAGTGCAACCGGTAACGCCGAGCCATCTCTGACATAGACGGGAATCTCATCCCATTCCACATCCCTTTCAATCGTCTTGTTACCATCGACAGCTTTCCCGGTGAACAGATCATACCAGCTGCCTTTCGGCAATTCAATCTTTCTGGATGTCGCTCCCTCTTCAATCACAGGAGCCACCAGCAGTTGACGACCGAACATATAGGTATCGTAAACATCCGTGTATCTCATGTCATTACCAAAGTCAAGAACCATGGCTCTCATGATAGGTTCACCTGTTGCCGACGCATGTATTGCTTCCTGGTAAATATAAGGTATCAGATTCATTCTCAGCTTGGCGAAATGCCTGTAAACCGCTATGACATTGTCATTTCCCGATCTCTCTGCAATATTCCAAGGAGTCCTGTCCTGGTTGAACTCACCCTTGCTCTCTGCATGATACTGCATGATCGGGCAAAAACAGGCCATTGCAGCAGAACGGGCGTACAGTTCATCCGTAGGGACATCACCGCTGAAACCTGCAAGATCCCAGCCCCAGAAGCTTATTCCCGACAGCCCGGAAGACAATCCTGCCAATAAGGACCTCTTGAATGCGTCAAAGGTGGATCTTTCATCTCCTGCCCAATGAGCAGGTGCTTTCTGGGCACCGGTGTATCCCGATCGGCTGAAAGTGATGCCTTCATTTCCGCCGGAATTGAGGAAATCATAATAGGACTTGATATAGAGATTGGAATACTCATTCCTCATCTCCTCACCGTTTCTGCCGTCATGGAATAAGAGTTCCCTTCCAAAGATGCATTCCCCGCCATCGGTCTTGAATCCGTCCACACCCAGTTCTTCAACCAGATATCTGCGTTTGTCAAACCACCAGTCCCTGGCATCTACGTTCGTGAAATCCAGCACATAGCATCCCTTGAACCAGTCTTCGGCGATTTCATACGGAGATGTATCCCTGTTCCTCACGACATAGCCGTTTCGGATGGCATGATCATGATCCAGATTGTTCTGCAGATGCAGGATGCTGTCCAGTTTCTTCAGGACAGGAATCTGCCAGAGAATGCACTTGAGGCCTTCATCATGCATCCTGTCCACCATACCTTTGGGATCCGGCCACCTACCCCAATCAGGATAGGAGTAATCATCATATTTCAACGTCACATCACCATTGTGTTTCTCATACATGGCATCGTTGAAGACATAATAGGTCACCTCATCGCTCCATGCTTCGATAACAAAACCGTTGCAGGAATATCATGCTCGTTCGTTAACGTCATCTGCCTGTCCACTTCCTGCTGGCTGTCCCAGTTATTGCTGGACATCCAAGGTCCCAACGCCCATTTGGGAACCATTTCCGGTTTACCCGCCAGATAGGTGAAACCTGCAACCAAATCCTTCATGGAGCCGAAAGACAGATAGGTCTTCATCTGGCCATCGTTGATGGTCACACATACATTGTCACTCCTCAAACCCATATCGAATTCTGAATTGTATGACGTATCGACATACAGTGCGATGCCTCTATCGGATATATAGTAAGGCATTGGGATATACGTCCTGATGCCCTGGTCCTTGTATTGGTTGAACACATAGTTATCGATCACTTCACCGGCTTGATTCAGCTTGTTGTAGCGCTCACCGAATCCATAATAGGCTTCATCCTCAAATTTGTCCATGACCAACCGGATTTGCACCAACCCATTAGCTCTGGAATGAACGCCCTCAATCCAAAAAAGGGTTTGAGAGTAATTCCCATAACTGAATACCATCTCTCCATCATCCTGGATTATGGCCTTGCATCCGTTACCAAAATTGATATCCACATCCCTTAGGAACTTCGTCTGTAAAGAGCCTGCTTTTTCTGTCAGCTCAATGCACAATCCATTCATTCCCTGTTCCCTGATCGTCATACGGCATTCCAGCCCGCCATCTGTCTTCATATCTACA
>LQAG01000026.1_pt1 | contig 94075 bp, 111 predicted proteins | sample 1535801 | NCBI WGS metagenome assembly LQAG01 (sample SAMN04331584, study PRJNA305678) | bioreactor metagenome | isolation source: bioreactor_3 inoculated with Wadden Sea sediment 1st replicate of a... | place: Germany:Bremen
TTCCATTCTGTCGAAATCATCTTTCGCTTTGGAGCGCACAAAACTGATCAACACAGAAGAGTCAACCATCCCGTTAAGACGTATCAGTCCTCTAGTTATATCGTTCCATCTGCGATTTCTTCGCTGTTTTTTTCGCACATCTTTAGATAAAGGTTTCTTCAAAACATCCCGTATCTCTTTAGGTATGACCGCAATCGTCTCATCTGAATTCTTGAGATTCTCACCGACAAAAACCATATTTGTCATCATTTCAAAGGTACTGCCAAGATCGAAGAACGTCTCATACAGGTCAGCATCCTCTCTGACATATCCACCATTTTTCACGATATCCTTCAAAACCTTCATCTGCCTGTCATCGACGAGTGACAGAGATGATTCGAACCATTGAGGCAGGTGATCGACTAAGGCTTTCCGAAGATCATCCTTTTTCAACTTGGAGAATCCACTCAGATGAGTGGCTCGAGCAATACAAGTCAAGATATCTTTTGAGAACTGAATGAGAATTTTATCGAGATCGGTATCCGGATTCAGGTACAGCTCGGTCCGGTCGTTGAAATAATACCTGTTATACCCGAAATGACGTATGGTATCTATATGATCAAGCATCGTTGACTTATATCCATCAATCATCTCATTCATTTGAGTAGTCGCCTCGTCGATGGTCATGCTTTCATCCTCAAGTATTTCTGGATCTATGGTTTGCAGCATATCTGCCATATACGACTTTATCTGATTGAGAATTCCGGTGGGGTCGCCACTGTAATTCATAAGCTCATCGTTTATCCTGCCAATCATATCTTCGTTTGCATGGTGCTCAGGCGTAATCCTCTCACCGTATGCCTCGTTTGATATTTGCTCGTAATAAGGTCCGTCATAACCGCAGACACCCGTTCTTGGAGAATTATATGGATCGTTTTCGATGGTATTTCGTGCTACGACTGTAATTAGACGACCGGAAGCATTATTGAATTCAATGTCTCCAAGATGACTAATCTCCAAAGTACTTGTACTTCCAAAATCGTATTCATAGGTCATTGAATCGCCTTTATTGACAAGGGCTGACAGCAATACGTTTACATTTCCATTTTCTTCGCTGTAATAGGTTCCATTGATTCGGAAGTGGCTTAAATGCCCACAGCATTCCAACCAGATAGTCCGAATAAAGATATCCAGTTCCTTAAGCGTAACAGATGGATCCACACCGAGATATATGACGTATTCGAAACTGTATGGATCATCCACCTTCAGGTAAATATGACTCCTAACTGCCGAGTCATCCTTTCGTGCTTTGCAGGCTGTGATATGACGTCGGATTCCCTGGTGACTGAATTCGTTGTGACAAAAATTGCATTTTACAGACATGATTGCTCCTTAGGTAATTGAAATTATTAGTGGTATTATAGCATAGTCACCCAAGAAAATACATCCTATGGATTCGAATCTCTCCACTTCCACTGCCAAGTTTATCAAAAAACTCTTATTATGCGTTGCAACCAACAGCTGCATCCCATCAGAGTCACCTTGACACATCTCGATCAGGTGCCTGATCAACTTCCCAACGACTTCCTGAGTCCTGTCATCCAGCTCTCCACCGGATCATCAATATAGACAACCCTGATGCCATCTATGGCCGCCTTCCTGCTTACATCAAACAGCGAATGATAGAAGTACACAAAAGACAGGAACCGTTTCTCCCCATCACTTAGCGTGCTTCCGACTCCATTATTGTCTTCTCTCACAACCCGATAGCTTCCTTTTTCCGGTCCGGCTTGGAGTCTGAAACCCATAAATCCGCTTTCATCCAACAGGTTGTTGATGGCATCGATGGTTGGCTTGATGCTGGTGATCTGACGCTCCAAGGTCTCCAATTCCTTTTTCTTATCCTGACCTTTTCGGGTACAGTCTTCGATGTCCTTTTTAAGGACTTCCAGTTCACTTTTCAGCCTGTCGATTTGACGCACATGAGAAGACAGCATCAAGTCACCCTCATTACGTATGAATTGCCAGACCTTTCGCTTCACTTCCGTCTGTTTTTGCTTCTTCTTGCCCTTCAATTCTCTGAACTCATTGACACGGCTGTTGTATTCTCCAATCACCCGGTTCATCCCATCAAGAACCTCTGACACTTCTTCCAGCTGAAAAGCGTAGGACAACTGATTACTCTTGCGGACAGCCTCATCCCTGTTCCGATAATATTTGCTCTTGAAAATCAGATGAAGCTCTCCAAAGCTTTTTCGGTCAAAGTACTCATTTTCCAATTTTGGACAGACCATCACTCCTGTCGAGTATGGCTGCCAGCAGTGAAAAATAGCCTTCCTCCAGTTGCTAAACCTGACTATATTTTGTTCTGTACTCCTCATCGAATATCTGCTTCATTTCAGTGATAAATCCCTCCGGTAGGGGCTGCTGGCAGAAGGGACAGTCCCCCTCGTTGGCATTAAGATAACTGCTTCCTTTTCTGATCCAATCAATATTACCCAGCCGTTCAGCGACTTTGGCAAGAGGAATGTCTTCCCTTCCGATGATGACCGTTGATGTGATACCGTCACATTCATAATGCCTGACCGGATCCGCTTCTATGGGTTCAATATAATCCATCGATTTGGTTTCTTTGTCAAAAACCAGTTTGGTTTCCGTAACCAAATCACTGTAGTCATAAACCGAATGGTCCGGTTTATAGCTGAGGAGTTTAGCTGCAAAACGCGCCTTCGTGCCGCCACCTGAAAACGCAGGTCTCAAATCGCCCTCGTACTCTCTCTTAAGCTTCCAGCATTCATCTTGACTTGCTTTCTTCACTTCTTCCAGTTCTTCCAGCAAATTCTTCTCTTTTGAAGACAGGACTTTGAAGCTTTTCCGAAGTTCCATCAATTCCTTTTTGGCTTTGGCGATATAGCTGTTCATCTCAGCAGAATCCTTGCCAATGGTGTAGATGCCTTCAAGGGTATCAATGTCGTAGAATCTTGAATAGAAATACTCACTGTTGTATACCCGCGCTTCATACGGCATGTCTGAATAAACCATACTGTTAGGGTATCGGCCCGGCTGTTCAATAATCCTTCCAAGCGTTGTCTTACCGGTTCCGTTGCCACCGTAGATTAAATTGACTGAAGCCAGGTCATTAAGAACCACATCTTCTGTTGTTGATGAAGTTGTTTTATCCATTTCGATTTTCTTTATCAATTCTTTTTCTCCTGCAGGAACTTTACGTTATCTCTTAGTTCATCACTAAAATCCGAAAGATCATCCATCGTTATTGCACCGTCATTGATTAGGCGTATAATATCAAACAACATATCGCCCTTTCTTAACTCTAGGATCACCCCTGGCTTCTTTTTATCCAGTTTAATTTTCTTTTCCAACTCCCAAAATTTAGTTGATGCAGGTAAATCACAGTTCAAAAAGTCAATGTATTCTTTAACAAGCTTTTCCATATATGACTCCTGCCAATCCGAAATCTTCACCCTAAATTGTTTCCAGTCTCTTTTTAAAGGTTCCATATTCACTCACTCCTTAATAAACATTGAAATCCTTATCTTTTGTTATATCCTGATGGCATGACAAAAGTGCCATTGATATTTTTGCTTCCTTACTATCCGTATTGTTATGTACTATATTCGGTCTAAACTCATCTATTCGACCAGGCGCACGACAATCGGTATATCCGCTGGAGCCCACTGCAGATCCATGATATTATTCAAATCAGTCCATCTATAATCGGTATGCTCTTTTAGGGTAAAAGATCTGTCCATCACAGGAACAAGATAGCAGTGCATAGTGATGCGAAAATCCGGGTATTCATGATCGACTGTCATGAAATAGTCATCGGATAGTATCTCGACATCAATATCCAGCTCCTCAAAGAGTTCACGGGCAAGGCATTGCTCGAAGGTTTCGTTTTCTTCGATTTTGCCGCCTGGGAACTCGTACTTGTTGGATACGTATGTGTATTTTGATGGGCCTCGCTGGACTGCCAGGTATTGGTTGTTGTTGGTTATGATTGCTGCGGTTACTGTGTAGTGCTTCATGTATTAACTCCTTGATGATTTTCAATTCATCCATAACTTCTCTTCAAATATGCTGCACCTATTCCTAAGACACGCCAAACTATCGGTTATACCCGAAAGGATTACCAGTATGCTCAGCCCATATCCTGTCGCAGGCATCAAGAACATCCTTTGAAAGCTCTTCACCTTCAATGGATGCCACATTTTTCTTCAGCTGTTCTAGCCGGCTGACACCTGACAGGATGCTGGTCACCTTCGGGTTGGCAAGACACCATTTCATCGCCAGTTCCAAAAGTGTCATACCTCCTTTTTCAGCTACCTTCGACAGCTTCTCCACTGTGACAAGATTGGCCTCTGACCAATAACGGTTTCTGTAGGTCTCATTGTCTGCCAAACGTGTCCCTTCGAGGGCACCGCCTCTCTTATGCTTTCCTGTCAAGAGTCCGGCTGCAATGGGATTATATACAGTCAGACCCATAGGATGTCTTTCAAGAAACGGCAGCAGTTCAGGCTCAATGGATCTGGTAATCAGATTATAGACATTTTGGGTAATTACCGGCTTGGGGAAGCCTTCTCTTTCACAAACTGCAAGCATATCCGCAATCTGCCAAGCTGCATAGTTACTGATACCATATGCGCCGACTTTGCCTGACTCTATCAAGCCTGACATGGCTTGAAGTGACTCTCTGATATCCGTCAATTCATCAGGGCATGAAGGTAATAGATATCGACATAATCCGTCTGAAGCCGCTTCAGACTGTCATCTATCCCTTTGTTGATTGCATCCGCCGATAATGATACAGCAGTTACAACCAGTCCACCCCCCATCGCATAACCTATCTTTGTTGCAAGGGTAATGGCCTTCTTTCTTGACTTTAGCCACTTGCCGACAATCTCTTCACTGCGGCCGTTGTTATAAACATTGGCAGTATCAAACAGTGTTATCCCCTGTTCAAACGCATAATCCATAATAGCAAAACAATCTGCCTCGTCGGTCTGGCTTCCGAAGGTCATGGTGCCAAGACTCAACTGCGGCATTATTATATTGGTTTCTTTCAGTTTTTTGTACGCATAAGAATTTTCACCTCTGTCAATCGGGATTAACCCTTCTAATCTTATTATATACTACATGCTTTCGCAACTTCCATTTGGTTAATGAATCGGTGCCAGGCACTAGACTGAGACTTTAGTCTCATTTTATATTGATGGGCTTCGTTTGACTGCCAGGTATTGGTTGTTGTTGGTTATTATTGCTGCGGTTACTGTGTAGTGTTTCATACTTAGGTCCTTCCCTATATAATTCCAATTGTTGTAGATTTGTAGGTCTCCCCTAGGACTTGCCTGACCCGTCCTAGATCCATTGACCTTTGCTATCTAATGTAAAGACACCATTCGTTATATATTTTCAGCAGCTCTTCATTCAGGTATTCTAAGGCTTTTTTCTGGAGTTTTTCCGGCACTCCATAATATGCTTCGGCTATTCCACCGGTTATTGCTGCAATCGTATCACTGTCACCACCGATGGATATAGCTTTTCTGATTGCATCTTCAAATGATTCTGATTCAAGAAAGGCTTGAATCGCCTGAGGTACAGATCCTTGGCAGGTCACATCGAATTCATAGGAATCCCGGATCTCATCAATGGTAAAATCAAGTGCATAATAATGGTTTTCAATATACTTCCGTATCTGATCTTTATCATACCCAGTCTTTGCCAGGTAATTGGCCATGGCTGTCGCTTCTGCACCTTTAAAACCTTCCTCGTGGTTATGGCTGATTCCTGTTACAGCCTTTGAGAGCAACATAACTTCCTCGACTGATTCAGCAATATTACCGACGGGACTGATGCGCATCGCGGCGCCATTACCATAGCTACCATAGGGTTGTGGATCATCACTGAAAATCCATTGTCTGAAATTGCCTCCATACCCGCAGTAGGGATAGCCTCTTCCGATGCCTTGCATAAATGTGACTGCATTCGCCGCCAATCGATCCAGATAGGTTTTGTCCATACTTTTACCCGTTTTCATGATTGCTTTGGCAACAGCCAAGGTCATAATAGAATCATCGGTAACAGAACAGTCCTCTGTAAACAACTCAAATTCTGTCGAGCGATGATTATTATGTTCAAAACGTGAACCGACGATGTCTCCGATAATTGCACCAATCATGATATTACCGCCCTTTCCTGGATTCATAGTCTTTGTCGATTCTATCCTTCCATCCTGAATCAATCGACCGCTTCGTCCGTAACATGCTCACCGTTTCGCTGATCACTTCATAATTGAGCATGGTACCTTCGCTGTCAGCATGGTAGTTAGCTGCTCTATCCTGTGCAATACCAAACCGGCCTGCTGTCTCAACTGCGTCAATGTTTGCACCGAGAAAAATAAATTCCCATCCGTATTTTTTCTTCTGGCGTTCAATCATTTTTCTGATCTGACTGTAAGAATATTCGACACTTGCGTTTTCCATGCCATCAGTGATGATGACGAACATCACTTTTTCGGCACGTTCCTCGTCAGCTGCGTATTTTTGCACATTTCCTATCTTATGGATTGTCTTGCCGACCGCATCCAGCAATGCAGTTGTTCCTCTGACAAAATATTCCTTATCCGTCATTTGCGAAATTCTGCGAAGGTTAAACCGGTCATGCAAAAGTTCATATTTGTCATCGAACAATACGGTTGTAATATACGCTTCACCTTCTTCATCTTTCTGTTTCATCAACACACTGTTGAAGCCACCTATCGTATCGCTTTCAAGCCCACCCATCGACCCACTACGGTCAAGAACGAAAACCAATTCTGTTAAACCTTTTTTCATGTTAATTCCTCCAATCATTTTTGATGATTAAAGGATAACATTTTCATTCAGTCAGAAGGTAACTTGCCAATTGACTTTTATGCTCCTAAGAGATTTTCATCATAGGCAAACAGTACTTCATTGATTTCATGGATATCAAAATCTCGGACTCAATGAAGTAACTTATAATCACATCAAAGCGATGGCTTCTGGAAAGTGCGTATCCTGATTTCAACAACAGGTCCTTCGCCTCATCAAGATTCAGTTCCAGAGCGATAGCAAAAGCCAGTATCGTTTGCTTCGTCGGATTGTACTTGCTGTTGTTCCTTATCTTGGAAAGGTCTGTTTTGTAACATTGGCCTTCTTGTAGACCTCAGGATCTTTCAGCCCCTTTCATCGATGAGCCGTAACAGCATTTCGGAGAACGTTTCATCCAAATGATTGACGACATCATCAAGGGATCTCCTGCTTCGTTTGACCTTTTTCAGACTCGCACTGCTGATTGGTTCTGACAGTTCTTCTTCATAAAGGAGAAAATCCGCATGTTCTTCCACTCTGCTTCTACTGTAGAGCATATGTTCATCAATATAATTATCATTAATATATGCCTCTATGGATGTATAAAGGTCTTCTGACAGCTGATAAGACTTTTTGTCAAAGACAACCAGATAGACCGTCATCTCATTGAAAAGAAGAAATTCTCCAATCGATCGAACGGCAACATTTAAGGCAACATCTTTCGGGCATCCATACGTGCCTGAAGATATCAGAGGAAAGGCAATGCTCTCAAATCCCTGTTCCTTAGCCAGTTCAAGCGAATTCTGATAACAGCTTCTCAGAATATCCTCTTCCCCATAGGTACCGTTCTTCCATACCGGTCCAACCGTATGAATAATATGACCCGCGGGGAGATTGAAGGCTTTTGTCATCGCACTCTGGCCGGGAGCCAGTTCACCGATTCTATCGGTTTCTGCTTTTAATCTCGGTCCGGCTATCTTATGAATGGCACCATCAACACCCGCTGTTCCAATCAATTTAGTGTTTGTTGGATTCACTATGGCATCGACGTGCATTTTTGTAATATCGTTTCTTACGATTTCGAAGGGCATATGGTCACCTGTTCCTCTTCTATCATTGAATTAGTCATCACGATGATGTATAATAAACCTATAAAAGGTGCTGCCTGACGGTTAGCCCAATAGTTTATTAAATAAAAAGTAACTTACCTTAGGCTGGGCGGTTACTTTTTATTATGCTTATTCATAGTTTTAATTTGAGATCTGATGTACAACAACCTTGCCACAATTGTAACAAGCGTTCCTACAACAGCCAAAATCTCGACCATAGAATTCTCCATAATAACCACCCCCTGTCTTCATAGGAGTGGCTAACCGCCAGTTCCGTCAATGCGAACGCAGCACCTGAGTGAAGCAGTATTGGCGGTCTTTTCTGTCAGGATTGTTATAAACATTTTGTTTTACATCTATTTCGCCAGCTCAAGAACCCGTCTAACTTCCTCCATTGTCAATTGCCCAAACCCACCAACATGATTCTCACCATTATTTGTCACTTTTCTTGCCATTTCATCTAGATGTTTTGCTGATATATCCGCGTGGGATAATCTAGTGGGCATTCCAATGGTTGTATAATAGTTTTCCAAAGCTTCAATACCTTCAATAATCGTTTCCTCAAGTTTAAATGGATTCATCGGAATGTTAAACACCCTATTAGCCCATCTTGCAAACCTTGGCATATCCTTATGATAAACAAACTTGATCCACGCAGGAAAAACAATAGCCAATCCGGCACCATGAGCAATATCATATATGGCACTGATTTCATGTTCAATCATATGGCTACCCCAATCATGATCTCTTCCCATGCCCACTAAATCATTGTGAGCCAATGTCCCTGCCCACATGATTTCTCCTCGTAGATCATTGCTTTCAGGATTCTTCATTAATTTACGGCCAGTATTGATGATTGACCTCATCATTCCCTCGCATAACTCATCTGAAACTTCTACATGTTTTGTATGTGTGAAATATCTCTCCATCACATGGGCCAACATATCTGTAATGCCACATGCAGTTTGATAATCCGGCAAGGTTAACGTCCATTTAGGATTAAGAATTGAAAAAACAGGCCTTAATGATATATGACCAATATCTTTTTTCAACTGCAGCTCTTCATTACTTACAACAGATCCAGTACTCGACTCACTGCCGGCTGCAGGAATTGTTAACACGGTTCCTATCGGTAAGGAATTTTCAACGGGAGCTAGTCCTTCATATAAATCCCATACGTCGCCATTATAGTAGTAACCGGCTGCAATACCCTTAGCCGAATCGATAACACTCCCACCGCCTACTGCTAGAATAAAATCAATACCTTCTTCCCTGCACAAGCGAATGCCTTCTCGGACCATTGAAACTCTGGGATTTGCTACCACTCCTCCAAGTTCCACATAGTCAACCGCTTCATCCTTTAGTGATTTTATTACTTTATCATATAGGCCTGATTTTTTAATACTTCCTCCACCATAATGGAGCAGCACTTTCTTGCCCTCTGCTTTCGTTAACTTCCCTACTTGTTCCTCTGTATTTTCACCAAACACGATATTAGTCCTATTATAAAATTTAAAATTATTCATGATTGTCCTTTCTTACCAACGATTGATATTTATTGGTCTTATCAAGATTTATTATATCATATCCATCTGAATTATTTAATCAAGGAAATCCACCGGAAAATTGCATTCTGCATATTATAATTTATTTTTGTATGGCTAATAGAATACGTGTGTGATCATCCACGACACCTTTCAATGTTCATGTCCTTAAGAAAAAGGTACTCGTAATATCAAAGTGTTCACACTTTGTTCATGGTGCCTGGCACTGTATACGTTTCATTTGATCAGCAGACAATGGTGGTCTTTTTCAGATGAACTAAATCAACTCAAAACTTTTTCAAATTCCTACCAATTTTTCTATTGACTTTTCCTTTGCAGGCTGAGACATTAGTCTCAGCTTCTATATCCTTCAATCATGATGTTTGTTAGTTGCTTTTGGCAATTTTTGCTTATTTAATCATTCCATATAAGCCAAAAGGATCCGATTTCAGCGCTTGTTGATATAATTCTAATACTTCTCTAACTGGTAAAAACATACATCTACAGTCTCCGATCATACATTCTTTTATCAGTCCCAATTCATATGCCCTGTTCTGTATTGTATACCACGGTTTTACCGATGGTTCCCACGCTTCAACAAGCCATAAGTCTTTCGGATACAATTCCTGTGCTTTCTTTGAAACTTTGAACTTGCTTTTGATTTCAGCTGGCAAGCTATCCTCAACGTAATGCATTGATGACAGGCTATAAATATCAACACCTAAAAGCAATGCATGCCCACGTATGTCTATCAGTTGCTGAAAACCTTCAGAATGTTTATGAGCATCTCGACCCCATGCGGATACACGAAATATGCCTTGTCAAGTTAAAACATCATCCATTTTCTAAAGGTATCAGAAACGATACCCATAGCACTTTTTCTCCTTCATTTTGCAGTATTTTTATCTTCGATGTCAATCCCATTTCACGATCTCTGTCAGTAAGAGGCAGCTTGGGAGAGAGCTTAAAGGATGGCATAACAATTGCACCTTCTTCAGAAACGATATGCTTTAGTGCACTGATCAGTGTTTCTGCACCACCCTCAACATATCCAAATTTCCCCAAGGAGCAATGAACCTCTAGAGCCATTCCCTTTCTTGCTCCAAGACTTTTTAAGCTATTAACAATATCTGATTTAGATACTATCGTAGACAAATTATGATCCTCCTTATAAATTTAAACTGCATCAAAGTGTTCACACTTTGTTCATACGTTCACAGTGCCTGGCACCGTGATAGTGCCTTGATCAGCAATGAGATCAAAGATCCGGTAAAAGCTCTGGAAACATACCGCAACAAGGATGTTGTTAAGAAAGCGTTTGGCAATCTTAAGGAAAGGCTGAACATGCGTCGAACCTTGGTTTCATCAGAAACTTCACTGGAAGGCAAACTGTTCATACAGTTCATCGCTCTTGTTTATCTATCCTACATCAAGAAGCAAATGCAAGACGAGAACTTATACAAGAACTATACAATGCAAGAGTTACTGGACGTACTGGATGTAATCGAATCCTTTAAGTATCCTGGATGTGACAGGCGCATTGGTAAAAGACTAAGAAACAAGAAGGATTATTCAGGGCCCTTGGAGTTGAGCCTCCAACCTCGTTATAATTCTTCGGGAATATAGGTTAAAGCCCTAAGGCCGCACCAACCATACTATCATAGATAACAAAATCATCTATGATAAGTGAATACAGCTTCGCAAAGCCTGAATTCATAATAATACCTGTAAAAATCATCTCCGGTATCTACTCGAATCGGATTCAGCCTTTCAGAAGCATTAACAAAGTATGATATGATATCGCTTCCCATTGATTCAAGTTTCTGAAGATTATTATTCTTGACACCACCCCATTCTAAAAGTGATGTTGAATATTCAAGAAACCTCTCTGCATCCTGATCAGTCAAAGCCCTTCTCATGTTCGATTCAATCTGTAAAAGGATATCTTCACTTTCTTCAAAACGACTTCCTTTTACTTTGCCATTTCTCGGAAGCGAACAACTGAATGGCCATGTATAGTTTTCATAGGCATTGAAAATTGAATTGCAGGTCCATGGCGTTTTCTTCTGAAATTCATGTAGTTATGTTCAAAGGCGATATTTCTTGATATCCTTGGCAAGATCCACTTAATAAATGCCATTACATATGAATTGCTGAGATATTCTGATTTGACAAGTGCTTCATCCTTGGCTATGTATTTCACTTCCACTCGTAACAGTGCCTGACACCTTAATAGGTCAGCTGACCTAATTTCTGATCTCAAACTTGATTCTGCCGATTGAACTGATATAGATTTCGAGTTCGCAGTCCAGATCGAGAACACCTGAGGTTTTATTGAATGTGCATCACGTCAGTTACCCATAACTTCTAGGTGTGCCATCACTTCCCTAATCTTATCTTCTAAAGCTATGTCACCATCAATACGAATCACTTCACATGGCAATGTCTTCATCCATTCTTCATGCCTGATCCGACTTCTCATGGTCATATCACCATCATCATACTCACTGGCCCACTTTATAAAAGCATGATGCTTTCATTCATGCTTCCGCCTAATTTAATATGTTCACCGTATTTCTCTTCTTCTCTAACTCTCAAGCGCTCCATGCGAATATCCGAAGGAATCCATAAGAAAATGGCTTTGTCAAACAGTGGGATGAATACATCACCCCATCCACACAACGAACCTGAAAGTATCCAGTTATCACTAGTTTCAAGCTTTGGCATTAATAACCTGATTCGTTCACTAGCTACCCTTGGCTTCTGAAACGGTGGATCAGTTGGTTCCCAATAATAGTCGTCTGTATCATAATGCTTCCACCCCAGCTTTCCAGCTAATAACTTGGCTAGAGTAGTTGTACCGGAACCTGATGCTCCAAATATGTGAATCCTTGACATAGAAAGTCCCCTTATTACTCTGCAATTCTTATAGAATGTTCATCACATCAGACTGCCTACTGCGACCAGTTGCGGTCATCACGGAACTTCATTATACGTCTGATTAATTATTCCATTTCAAGTTCTCCTCATCTTATTTACCCTCGAAACAACTAAGCCACCCAGTCATACTTAATTCTGAGTTTAGTGATATCCTTAAAGTCAATATACTCGTCATGTGCTAGTCGTCCTGCAACTAATCCATAATGAATCCCTTGCTCCTTCGCAAACTCCTTAATTTCAGCTTCGTAAAAATTTGTGTATTTAAGAAATTTTTTATAATCTTTTGATGGAATAATGATTTCAGAAGCCTTATCATCAGCTTCCATTTCCTTATTAGGATCTGCTTCCACTTCAAAAACTTTCTTGCCATGAATTAAGATATGTGCAATCTCGTGAAAAAAAAGAAAACCAAAAAATATCAGCATACTTACCTCTTAGACTTAACTGAATCAGTAATTTATTATTTGTCATCCATTTCGTAGCGCCGTGTGCATATGTATGACTTATTCTTGGCACAAATGCAATAACTATACCACATTCATTTAAGATTCTGCTCAATCTAGGTACGAATTCATCAGGATTAAGTAAAGTCATTCTCCTTAACTCCGGCAAATAGTCTTTGAGCTTTTGTTTGTCAAATGGCTTGGTTTCAGTATTCCTTGCAACTTTCTCACCCTCTGCAACCCAAGCAGACTGAGCATATTTCGAGGCTTTTTCGTTACCTTTTTCACGGAAAACACAATTAAAGGCACCTTCTATGTTCTCCAAATTCGAGACACAGAAATGCTCCCTTAGATTATATACTTTTTCATATATTTTTCTTGTTTTATCAACCCAACCTAGTCTTGCCATTTCTGCATACGGAATCATCCTGGCAATAATCTCTTCTTCCTGACTTGGTCCCATTTGATTAATACGTATCATTTGCTCCTGATAATTTAGCTTCTAAGTTTAACCAAAAGGATGCCTTTATTTGAAAAAATTGATTCTAACCTGAGCGCAAATTCAGCTGTAATTGGGGCTTTTCCTTTAATAACTTCATTGATATGTTTAGGTGTATATCCTGTTCTTACTGCAAGTTCTTTTTTGACTAAGATCAAATTCTTCCAGCATTTCAATAATTGATTCACCAGGTTTAATAATCAAGTCTGAAAAATATTTACTACTCATAGTGTTTCGATACCTCCTCAATACTGATTATTGTAACGGAACTAAGATCTTCTCCATCACCATTAATCGGCACAAAAATCAACCTATACTGATTATCGATATTGACAGTAAAACAATCGTTTCTATCACCTATTAACTTATGCCTTCTAAAAGGTTTACTTACAGGAATATCTTGCAGACTTTCAAAAGCTGACAATTGAGTCAATCTCTGATGGAGCTTTTTTTGCAGTACGATCTCCAAGTATTTTCACTGCTTTTTTTATGTTTAGTACAAATGTCTTTTAATTTTTGTAGTTTTTAAATTCGATTATCATATTACCCCTATTTTTAATTAACCTATTTGGTTATCTATTTTTTATTATATATCACGTCAAATTCTAATGCAATAGAAAAATTGTATTCAGGATAATCAGAAACACTCTTATCATAATCTACCTTGTGGTACTTGGACTTGCCTGACCCGTCCTAGTTTCTAGTCGACGAGGTAGTCGTAGATGTCTTCGCGGACGGGGTCTTGCATGGCGAATTTGATGTTAACGATCGGTTTCGTTTTGGTGGTGTCTTTCTTGTCTGAGATGTTGGTATCACGAGCTTCTAGCGTCTTGACTCTCCCGAGGTAGTAATGAGCTGTGCCTTCATCATCGCCTTTCTTAACAAACAGATGGATGTCAGTCCCAAATTCTTCCTGCCTGAGAACCGGCTGAATCTCTTTGTGCAGTTTCGTCCGGTTATTCTTCGTCATCCAACTGAACTGATGCCGGTTAATGAATTCGTCTTGATATTGGATAGTATATGAAATCTCTTTATCCTTATTATACGTGACAAAAATCGGACAAGTCCCATGCTTCACCTTATATCCAAATATAACATTCCCTTCATCGTTCTCCCATTTCAGCAGCCGACACACTTCTCTACGGTATATTTCTCATACATCACCAACCCGGTGTCTTCATACAGGCGTGAAATTCCTGGTCATACTTCAGTTGTATGTATTCAGCAAATCGGTAAAGTGCTTGAAGAACATGGTATCTTCAAGGCAGCTTCCAAGATACTCCGACATGCGGATAATCTCACCTACTGCTGAGACAAACCTGCAGTCGCCGTATTTTTTACGGTCCTTGTTCTGCAGATAGCTGTCCTCAAGGATCGCCAGGCTGTGATTGATCTCCTCTTCCTGATTGAATAGACCATACTCGCTCTGAAGAGTCTCGGTGACCTCATCAAGACTGAGTAACACCTGACCCGTCCCATCTTGTGCCCATTTCTCAACCAGCAGCTGAATGATGACCGCTTCGTGGGGACGATGTCCGTTTCCGAATTCGGTCGTCACAAACCGGAGCAGCGTCAGCTGCTCCTCATTCAGCTCATGATCAAACTCAGCCTCGTACTTCAACAGAAAATCATAATAGGACTTGCACTTTGCGAAGATCAGCTCAGGATCTATCGCTCCATGCTCATAGAAGTCGGTCAGCGTCGGAACGCGCCCAACCACATTCTTCAGCGCATTGTATTCCTTCTTGATCAGGGTCAACTGTGAAAACTTCGCACGATTAATGGACTCGTAGATCTTGCTGCGTGTCACTTCGTCAAAGTTGATGGTCGAACAGCCGGGAATCAAACTGTTTCCTTCCTTGGCAAACCGCCTCAGCGTGTCCTTGTTATACGTCCTGTCTCCGGACAGCGCCATCGGAATCATGAAATTGTTCTCGTAGTTGCCAATAAAATCGAGCACAACAACATATTCCTTGTCCTCCGCCTTCCGGAGTCCACGCCCCAGCTGCTGGATAAAAATAATGGACGATTCCGTCGGTCGCAGCATCACCACCTGATTTACCCGTGGAATATCAATCCCCTCGTTGAAGATATCCACCGTAAAAATATAATCGAGACCGCCATCGCGCTCGTATTTTTCCAGACGGTCAATCGCAATACGCCGGCTCTCTTCGGAGGATTCACCGGTAAGCGCCGTCGTCTGATACCCTCTGTCATTGAACAACTTCGAAAGGGCCTTCGCCTCGTCTTTTCTGCTGCAGAAGACAAGCCCCCGAACCCGGTTGCCACTGTATCCGTAATAATCGATCTTGCCCATGATATGATCGATTCTCTTCTTATCCACCAGCTTGTTGAAATCCGCCTTGTCACCGACAAGCTCACCATCCGCAACAAACTCCTGCACGCCAAAATAATGGAACGGACACAACAGGTCATATTCCATCGCATGCTGCAAACGAATCTCGTATGCAATATTGTAGTCGAACACCTCGACGATGTTGTAGCCATCCGTTCTCTCCGGTGTCGCAGACATGCCGAGAAGAAACTTCGGCTTAAAATGGTTCAACAGTTTCTCATAGGTACTGGCTCCCGCCCGATGCACTTCATCGATGACAATATAGTCAAAGTAATCCGGCGCAAACCGCTCCAGATACCTATCTTTCGACATCGTCTGAATCGTAGCAAAATATAGTCTTCAGGCGTATCACTCAAATGATGGTTCCCTGAAAGAACAGTCATGGAAATATCCTCACCAAGAACATGACGGAAACTCTCCATCGCCCGTCTCGCAACATTCTCCCGATGTATTATGAACAGGAACTTCTCTGGTTTTACCGCAAGAACATCAAAGGCTGATAGATACGTCTTACCGGTCCCGGTAGCAGAGATTAGAATCGCTTTGTCTTTTCCTTGATAACGAAGTTCTTCAAGAGCCTTCAACGCTTCCCTCTGCATTTTATTCAGACGCAGTCCCTGATTGGCCTGAGCTTCAAGGGTGCGGTTGATATCCACAATCTTTGAACTGTTGTACTGTTCCTCGTATCTCTCAATCCAGCGCTCATCAAGAGGCATCGACCGCTCCCAGGTCGCACTGAACTCCCTTTCCAATTCCTTCGTCAACGCACCTTCATAAGTGGTGTTCATCTTGATGTTCCACTCATGGTTATAAGTCAAGGCATTTTGCGTCAGGTTCGAACTGCCCACGATGAAATTGCTCTCTTTGCCCCGCTTAAAAATATAACCCTTTGCATGAAAGTTCTTGTGGTCATAGACTCTGACATCCACGACTTCTTTCAATTTATGCAGTTGTTTAAATGTCTGTGGGGTATTGAACATCTGATAGGTGCTGGTAAGAAGTTGACCTCTGATCCCTCTCTTCCGCAAGGTCTCAAATGCATTCAACAGCGTCGTAATGCCACCTTTGGTAACAAAAGCCACACTGAACATGAACGTATCACATCTGATGAACTCACGAAGCAAGGCTGTGAGAACCTTGTTGTGTTTCTCGTAGTCATTCGTAAGGAGCTTCGCCTGAAGCAATTCGTCTGAATTTGTATTTTCATTGATAAAACTGGCTTCCAAAGCTCTCGCAAGCTGACTGACGTAGTTGTACTCCTGCATTGATATTCCCCTTATCCGTCAAAATATGTACTATATTCGGTCTAAACTCATCTCTTTTATTAAGCGTGCGGCGATTGGTACATCTGCCGGAGCCCACTCCAACTCCATGATAGTATCCAGATCCATCCACCTGTAATCGATGTGCTCCTTTAGGGTAAAAGATCTGTCAGCAACAGGCACATAATAACAGTGCATGGTGATGTGAAAATCAGGGTATTCATGGTCGACTGTCATGAAATAGTCATCGGATGGTATCTCGACATTAATATCAAGCTCCTCGTGGAGTTCACGGGCAAGGCATTGTTCGAAGGTTTCGTTTTCTTCGACTTTGCCGCCTGGGAACTCGTACTTGTTGGAAACGTAGGTGTATTTTGATGGACCTCGTTGGACTGCAAGGTATTGGTTGTTGTTGGTTATGATTGCTGCGGTTACGGTGTAGTGTTTCATGGTTATGTCCTTCCTTATGTGTAGCCTAGTCAAGTATCAGAATTTCATACAATTGAAACTTTAATTTGTTGGGTTGATTGTGCTTATGATTAAAACTTCAGCAGAATCATAAAACTGATTCCAACAATCAATGCTGCTGAACCAAAAAAGATTAATGCCAAGATTTTGGACCTTCTAAACTCTTCAATTCCCAGCATCAGCATTACTATACCAACTAACGGAATCGCTATGCTATTAGTCACCGAAACATCCACTACTCCTGCAAGACCAACACTTGAAAGTACCACTACAACTACAGAAATAATAATCCTTGCGATAAACATCACTTTTCTCGCAATGATAATCCATTCCATTTCATTCTTATATCCATCATCTTATCTCCTCTCACATTTCAGAGTTAGAATTAAAGGATCTTGCACCAAGTGTTCATACTTTGCTCATGGTGCTTGACATTGTATACGTAATCTGTGTTTCATCTAATGATTCCTGCACCTTGAGTTATAACTTATCTTCTAAGTAATCAATTGCTTCTTGCTCCGTTGCGAAATCACTGAACTTCACTTCTTCTATGATATCAATGGATAACATTTTCCTTTTTGGCTGTAACACCACGCCATATTTTTCACCATCCAAGTCGTAAATAAGGTATATGACATCCTGTTCTTCATTCACCTTGTAGGTGCCTACTTCAGCTCTTATCGGCAGCCTAAAACTATCATTTCTATGCGCATAATTTTTCTGATGCGCTCCTTTTATAAATATATTGATTCCTTTTTCATCATAGCGTCCATCATTATAATACGGAGACGTAAATATCATGAATTGACCATAATCCAATTCATAAAATTCATTCTCAAAAACATAACCCTTTTCGACATAATCAGCAAAAATATTTTTATAAACTATAATTGCAGAATCATAAATATATAGAGAAGCACCTTCTGCCAATTCATAATATGAAGGATCTTCAGCTGGTACTGTTTCTGCCCCATAAAGTCCACGTTTTTGCTCTTGATACATGATTCTGTTCTGATCTTTCTCCCATACATAATCAATCATGCCATCCGCTTGTTCCAAAACTTCTAGCTTACCTTCAATATGATTATATATGTACAACTGAGTACCAAACTCTGTACCTTGTGAAAATAATATATAATCATATGAACCGAATTCTTTCCCTTCTTCAGTGTCGAACCAAGTCGTATCCATTGGATATACAGCATATTGTCCCGGTCCATCAATCCCCTGATAAACAATGAGCTGACTACCTAGTGATCTAAGATAAACACAGTGGTCATTGATTCCCAAAGGGATATGCTTTTTATTTTCTAAATCATATTCAAACAAATTTCCGAGCTCTGTATAAAAAAACTTCCGTTTTCTGCAACATGTATTTCTCGGGTTGAAAAACTGTCGATGATTTCATGACTGTTACGTTGAACTACATAAGTTGTTCCCAAGTTTGCATATATATTATTCTTGTCAAAATCAACAAGCAGCTCGTCTTCATAATCACCGGTAATCACATCTGTCACGACCATCTCATCGACAATACTTTTTTTATCAATGGATAGTATTGAAATGACTCCGTATTGATTCACATAACAGATTTCATTATGATGCACCATAACAATTGGTAGTATTTCGTTACTGATCAACTGTTTTTCTTGATTATTAAAGTCATAATAATACCAAACATCATTCTCTACATCTTCATAAGCCAGTATACCATCAGAAAAACTGTAATTGCCTATCGATGTCTCGATTAACGTCTCTCCTGTTTCAAGATCAATGAGTTTCTCTTTCATCTGGTCTAAAATATAGATCTTACCCTGATATGTAAAGCTATCCATGATAACGTATTCAGAACCATTATAAGTAATTAGCAGTACTGGGCTGTCAAAGAAGACAATGGGATCGATATTCTCACCAATCTGATAAGTGTAGTTATAATACACTTTATCTTCCCAATTAATCCCTTTACTCATCCTGCTTTGACCAATATTTACCACCTCTTCAAGTTTTTCTTCTGTCAGATTATAGTGGTATGTCTTATCTTGGTTATCGCTATGCAACTCAACCAGATTATCATCGATAAAATCTGCACGATATATATATGAACTCATCACAACTTGATTCCATTTTTCAGATGCAATCTGATAAATGAAAACTTCTCCACTCATATTGAAGAGAATAGTATCATACTGCTCATGTACATTTAAATTCCCTGGATTTTCATCTTCATCATAAAGTAAAGTACTCAGTTCGTCAGGTATCTCTGTAATTATGTTCTCTGACAGGTCAACTAGTATATATGTACCTTCATTCTCGATATATTGTATTAGGTAACCTGTTCCTCTTAAACTCCCGTTGATTACATTCTCTGGATCTTGATCATCTTTCTTGTCATTATCTTCGACAGTATTTATATCATTGCTTTTTTCTGGTTCTTTCTTAATACTCTGCAAATTAGTTGACTGTTCTTGCGATGTTTTAACTTCTTCTTCATTTGATTTACTACATGCTGTTAGTAAAATCAATGTCAGCAATATACAAATTTTCCGCAATCCTCATCCTCCAAAACCTTTTCTGTTATCTATCTAACACTTCGCATAAATTAAAAGCATTCATCAGTTCCTCGCATACCATACTCCCCGACAAATCTAATTTTGTCGGGATAAAGATCAAAGAATCATATTGGAAATATCAAACATTTACTTTATGAAAAGGTATTTAACATCTGGCTAAGCCTTTATATATAGCTTCAATTGTTTATGCACTCATGACAAGCCGTAAATTATAAAATCAATGTGTCCTATTTACGATATACACTTTTAGGTTTGCTGTACGTGCCTATTATTAACAATTCAAACTATATTCACCAGTTTAATATCCACAACTTGCTCCCTTCTATTCTACCTCTCCCAAACCTCAAACCCCTGATTAACAGCAATCTGATGCATCGGAATAATCGTCTCCTTCAAAGCTTCACCAAAAGCCTCTTCTTTCAACTGCAGTCCCTTCACCACAATCTCCTCCAGCTGCTTCCCACGGCTGATATTGTAGTAACTCTCCATCAGCTTTTGATTCGACGTCGACTCCTTCATAAACCGGATTGACCTGTACTGCATCATGCAAAACTCCTCTAGATACTTGTCAAGCTTTGGCAGACTATCGCTTTTCGCACTGTTGATATTCTTGAAAGTAGGCGCCAGATTCCACAGCTCATCATGCAACACAAAACTCCATGGAATGAAATGGTCAATGCTCATGGCACCGTATTTTTCAAAGGTCTCATCCATCATCAATTCCCCAGTATAGATGTCCTTCACATCCTGCATGAAAATGAATCTTCGCCAGTATTTTGTCGCCGTATTCAGCTTCCTGGTCATAGGCGCATCCAGCTTGAACATGATGTTCGGCACATTCGGATTCTTCCTCTCAATGTACATCACCAGCTTATGCTGCAGCCACCCAAGAATCAGCGACTGGTTCTCCTGGATATAATCCATCCAGTCCCGTCTGACATATATGCACCTGTCTTTTCTCGACACCCGATAAAAGCAACTCTCACTCACTGCTGACCGTTCCTCAATGATCCTGTTCTTCTTACTATCCGGAAGCCCTCTAAGTTCCTCCTTGAAGAACGGACTGATCAACCGATACGGCACCAGATTAAAGAAGTTATTCTTCAGCTTCCTCAAATGCGCATCCTGCATCAATACTTCCGAAAACTCCAGTTCCCTGAATAGCTTCTTCTTCTTGATCTCTGAACCATATCCGTAAGTCCCATTGATATAATCAATCGTCTCACCCAACTTATCCGAGTATCCGAAACTCAACCTGTACTTCACAATCGGAAACCAGGCATTCACAATCATTCTATTTATAATCGCTTCAAAAGGTATGACATCCCTGTCAAGATGAATAATCTCCTCAATAATCCCCTTCAACCAGAAAGCCTTATAGCTCGCTGCCATAATCCCCTGATCCAGCATCTTCTCAAACCATATGGACTTATTATCACTCAAGTCTAAATACATACATCCCCCTAGGACGGGTCAGGCAAGTCCTACTTTTCCTATAATGCGTTATATCTCATCATTTTGTTTTTGTATTCGACGATCCATTTATTGGTACACTATGCATTCCATGACCATTATTCATCTTCTCATAAATTGATTGTGTCGGTGCAAGCCAAACCTCACCTGATCCCTTGAAGGTTTCTACCAGACCTTCTCCAGAAATCATTGTTCCTATAATCCCTTTCGATACCATCTGAATTGAGTACTCAATATTACCTTTACGGAGTATCGCGAAGTTACCATCAACTTTAAGTTCCTCATCATGAAGCTGATAGATCATCACTTCATTTAATGGGACCGGTATACTAAGCACAACTAATCCGGTTCCCCTGATTTTGGTTTGGAACAATCCTTCACCACCGAGCATGGCTGATGAGATATTCTTTTGCATTACAGCTGATACTCCCATATCACTGTCACAGCCATAGAACATACCTTTATCAACAATTATTTCTTCATTATTCAATTCCAATATCTTGAAGTGGCCAAAAGAGGGTTCCAACCAAATCTCGCCTTCACCTGAATATTCCGGCTTAAACATCTTTTCACCAGCAAGTAGATTAGTTCCTAGGTTTTTCAGCAACCCTTTGGACGGTTTACTCTTCACATTGACCTTTCCCTTCATGAAGAACAATGCTCCTGATTCAACTTTTAAAGCACCCTTCTTGAGCGTCACCTTAACGTTCTTCAGTTTTATACCTGACTTTTCCATATAGAAGAGCTGCTCTGCAACTCTACCGCTTCTGGCACCAGAAAGCTTTACATTTTCAAGCACTTCAATCCTAAGGTTTTCATTCTCCATTACATCGATTACATTCAAGTTCTCCATTGGCTAGTTCTTCCTCTGTATTTAATATTATTCAGTTAGATACTGTATTCTCTCATCCAATTAACAACAAGTTCTAAGACAGATCAGTGTAGTACGGGTCAGGCAAGTCCTAAATAATATTCACCTAATTCCATAACGCCTCAAGTATCCCATCACCATACTTTTCAACCTTAACATCACCAAAACCACTGCATCCTTTTAGTTCTTCTTTATCTTTTGGCATCTTCTCAAGAACTTCATCCATCTGCTTATTATTGAAGATATAGTATGCTTTTACTTTTTCTTCTCTTGACTTGTCTAAACGAAACTTCTTTAACTTATCAGTTACCATATCTTTATCAATGGTAGTTTTATAAGTTTTACTGTCTATTTGAGCCGAATCTTTTGTTTTCATTCTTTTCTCTCTTTGTCTTGGATTCTTTAGCAACTTCTTTTTTACGCTCCACCTTTGACTCTTCATTTGTTGTTGCTTCGTTCAATTCTTCAACAGCCTTTTCCGCTACAGATTCGCTATCTCCATCAGCCTTAAATTCGATGTACTTTTTTCAAGAAAGCATTTTCTTGTTCTACATGATTCTCAAGCAATGTCTGACCGATTTTCTCCATCATTGAAGAAGATAAAAGGTTGTCTTCCGCTGTTTTCAGCATACTATTCAATCGATTCGTCAACTGGTCATACTTAACGATTTCATTTCGGGTTTTCTTTTTGACATATTTGAAATCAATGATGCTTTTTGGATTCGCAATGACCACAAGAGAATAGATTGGTATGTTTCTAGCAATTTTTATTTTTCTTACAGAATTCACTTAAGATTCTTGTATGACGTAGATTCTGTGAAATCGGAGAATACATTCCTTCGGTTTTCAATGTTTTTCCAGCTCTGTTTTTAAAATGGCGAATAAAATCTCCAGCACTATTGATTGTTATATTGCCATTTAATTTTTTTGTCTCTAGGACACAGATGAATTTTTTTGTGATTAGAACGAAATCCATTTGTGCTTTATAGTCATCATATTGGATAGTCAAATCATGTATGATATACATAGGTATGAATGAGTTCTTCAATTCGTAGATAACATTCTTCTCGCCTTCATTTCCATACTTAATGAACTTGATATCTCTTTGGATATTTTGAAGCACCGATTCATCTGTAATATCACTTTCCAATTTACCAAGTTCTCTCAATAAGTCTACCGTTGCATCATCTTCTTTCATGAATATAGGCTTGTCAATAGAATTCCCTAAGTTTGCAACCGTATTAATGATACTCTTTAGCATTTTGTACTCTCCCTGTTTAGTCTTTTTTTTGTCATTTCTTAGTCTTATTCAAGTCATTTTTTGTACTTTCTTAGTTTTATGGACTTCCTGACCAATCAACTTTATTCCTTCACTAACCCAACAACCTCAGCCCCAACAACCCCCAGCAAATCCTCCACCGCAACATCCACCTGTACGCATACCCGGCCTCCGCTGCAGATGATCCGTTCGTTGGCGAGTACACTCTCATCGACAAAGGTTCTGAAGGCCTTCTTCATGCCTACCGGCGAACAGCCACCATGGACATACCCAGTAGTGGCTAGCAGTTCTTTTTGGGGAATCATTTCAACCTTCTTCTCACCGGCTGCCTTCGCGGCTTTCTTCAGGTCCAGTTCCTTGCCGACGGGTATCACATAGACATAGTACTCTCGGCTGACCGCTTTTGTTACCAGCGTCTTGAAGACCATCTTCGGATCCTTGCCAACCGATTCTGCGACTGTCAAGCCATCGGTTTTGCCATCAATTACTTCGTATTCATAGACCTTGTATTCGATTTTATTCCTGTCAAGGATACGCATTGCATTTGTTTTTTTACTTTTTGCCATTTCTCTACTCCGTCAATTTCTCAGTTGTAAGTAGTTCTCACGCTAGTCTACAACGTAATCACCTGATACCCGGCCTCAACATACCCCGCCATCGCCGGATGCCCACTCATATCACCATTCATCGGAATTCCACATGTTTTATTGTAGTCATAAACGCCCATCTTATAGGAACACGCGAGGCATATACAGTCAAAGATGCCTTTTCCTTCAGTTCCAAATAAAGCTCATTCTTCTCTTCCTCCAGAGCCTTGATCAGCGTCACTGCTTCTCCCTCCATGACAATCTTGACTAGTATGCCTTTTCCATCCATGTCCAAGGCATTCAGCATCACATGATTGAAACACATCAGTTCGCCCTTAAATGCAAAAAATACAACCTTCATAGTCTTTTCCTCCTTATGAGTTTCTAGGCCGGGTCAGGCAAGTCCTATAATCCACCTACCAGATCTCCTTCTCCGATCCATCCTTGAACCGGACCACAAGATATCCATCCGCTACCCTTGCCATGTCTTTTGTCAATCCATATTCGCTGTAATCATCATAGACCAGCACTTTCTGGAAGACATACGTTTCCTCTTCCATCTCCGCCGCGAAGACTTCAGGCGCTCCAGCCCGTTTTTCTTTCACTTCTTCCATAACCGCCATTTCAGTTTGCGAACTCATGCCGAAACTTTCCGGTCTGTCCACCAATAGATCACCGGCAGCTACGATGGTCTTTTGTTTTGCAGATAAGTCCTTCATGTTAAAAAGACCGTCTGTCACCTTCTCTTCATAGAGGATCTCACCGTTTTGTGCAACGACAAAGGTGATGTCCTCGATCTTAAACTCCTCGATGCCGAAGGTGTTCACACTGAAGCGTCTGTCGTAATAGACGCTCTTATTATCCATACCCGAACCACCGCCTAGGGATTCCACTCTTCTCTCATAGAAATCCCTTTTCAGATAAACAGGGTAATCCTCGTAATTCAGCTGCTTCATATTGCCATCCTGCTCTTCGACAATACTAAAGGTATAGTTCTCCTCCAGATCAAGTTTTAGTCCTTTCTTGTATACCAGCCATTGTCCTGCACGAGTTCCGTCTTCTCAGATTTGCCGCTCTCGTCTTTTGCCACCAGATACAGCTTGCTGTCCGCATGACTTTCCTTAAGCTCCACCGTGAATCCCGTCATCATAGTCTTCTTATCCTGATCAAGGCTCTCATACTGATAGTCGAAGCCACTCACAAAGTTCAGCGACTCTTCCCTCATGTTCACCAATTGCCTTCTCACAGAATCGTCCACATTGTCGACCTGCCACGAAACATCCTGCACACGGTGATTCATATCACTGAGCCGGTCCTCCATCCTCTCAAGCCTGTTACCCACGACGAAGTACATCCCGATAAGATTCAGCACCAGCAATCCAATAATCACATTAAACTTCAAATCATTCCAATCCATCATTCTCCCTCTCTGATCTAGGACGGGTCAGGAAAGTCCTAGTTTATGCCATGTAAAAACGCATAGTATCCCTAAGGACTATGCGTCAACATCTACAATATTCGGATTTTTCTCAAGTTCATTCACAACAGGAACTGCCATAGCAGCCCTGTTATCATCATTATGTCTCATTATTTATACCCTCTGCAATCATCACATGACTGCACCCCAAATCCAAAGATTCTATTATTAATAGTGTACTACTAAGAAACATAGATGGCAATATCAATTTTATAAACAATGTGTGAATTAGGAAGCGAATGACATTTGTTATTTCACACGTGCAGGACTATAATTGAATTGAGACCGAAAGAGATCGTATCAAGTATTTTCGTCTGGAGTGATTATATGAACAAAACAAGGGTATCATTATCATCACAGGAATCGACTCAGGCATTGGCTGCGCCTTGGCCCGAAATTTGGCCAAAGACGGTTATCGCATAATAGCAACTTATCTCAACAACAATCCCTTGAGTACTTATCGCCATATCCATGGTTATCAGGTGGATTTTCGAGATCATACAACAGTTGAACGCTTCTGCAAAACAGCAATCATGCAATGCGGCAAACGCCGTGTTGCAGCTGTTATCGCAAATGCAGGCGTCGCTCTTGGGGGACCGGTCGAAAACATGCCTCTTGCGATTTTCAGGGAATGCCTTGATATCAATTTTTTTGGCACCGTACAAGTCATTCAGGCTTTCATTCCGCATCTGATTCAAAGCTCAGGACGGATTATTGTCAATGGCTCCATGGCAGGTAAGGTGGCTCTTCCATTCATGTCGCCATATACCTCTTCCAAATTCGCATTGGAAGGATTTTGCGATTCCTTGAGAAGGGAACTGAATCCCTTTGGAATCAAAACCATCCTTTTAGAACCGGGCGCTGTCGCCACACCTATATGGAATAATGCCAAGGAGCAAGACATTTCCTTCGTTGATGGCAAGTACCTAAGAAGCCTATACAAATTCAGAGACAACTTCATCGAAGGTGGCAATAACGGCATGCCTCCAGCAAAAGCCGCCTCTATGATTCAACGTATCCTAAAGACAAGGAATCCCAGAACCCGCTATATCATTGCAGACAATATTTTCACATCAAAAATGACCAGCCTAATACCTGACAAGATATTAGACTGGGCTGTCATTAGAATGTTTGATATGCTGTACTAGGACGGGTCAGGCAAGTCCTATGTTATACTCATTCGAAAAACTCAGATTTCATCCATATCTTTTCAGAACATTCAGGGCCCTCAAGGTGATCCATTTTGAGGGCTCACCCTTTTTCTCAATGTCCACAAGCATCTTACCGTTAAATGTATTCTCCAGCTTCCAGCGTTCAGCCGTTACCTGTTTGTCTTTCAGCAGCTGAAGAGCCTCTTCCATCCGGTCGTCCTCAACGTTCAGCTCCGAAAAAATCGAAAGGATTTCCAGAATATCCGTCTGATACATCAGAGGAAATCCAAACCGCTTCCATCCGGGTTTCGACTCTTTTTCCAAATCATGGCTTCTCTTATAGATATGATGCATCAATATGAACTCAACCAGCTCGTCGATCTTTCTTTGAACGGCTTCACTGCGACGTTCGCGCGGTATGGCCGCCAAAGCCTTCAGAGACTTGACAATACCCATGAAGCAGGTGTGTCTGCTGAAACAGGCAATCTGTTTTTCATACTTCCAGCCAGGCAGGTCGGGCTTATCTCCATCGTCCGCTCTCTGGTTTCTCACGATCCAGTCGATGGCCGCCTGTACCCTTTCATCTTCCAGATAACCCAATCGTATCAGCGACCATGTCACATTTCCGGTGAGACACGGAATCACTTTGCTTTGCAGCCCCGAACCTGATTTCTTGCCATATGCCATAGAGAAACCGCGATCATCGGACTGAGACATGCGAAACAGAAACTCACACGCCTGTCTTAGACGGTCATTGGGTATTGCGCCTAATTCGGCTAGAATAAGCACCTGCCATACGGTCCCCTGATATTTCATCGTATAGAATTTATCCGCCACACCCCATGAACCGTCATCATTCTGCTTGTCCAGGATGCTCACGACAGGTCCGTCAGTCATGATCCTCTCCCTTGCCTTCACTAACTCAGGGTGATCCTCCGGCAACAAGAGAATATCCTTCAATGTGAAATACCGCACAGAAGGATTATCCTCTTCCAACAGCCATTGAACCGTCTTCTCATTCATATGCATTTCTCTCACCTTCTTTTCCTGAATTACATGATGAACATCTATCCCTGCCCCCGATTATCCAAAGGCCAACCGGTCTTCGCCATAGGAACAACTAGGACGGGTCAGGCAAGTCCTATAACAGCCCTAGACTCTCCAGCCATTCCCTGACATATCCCTGCTCCATCCTGTCCTTGTACTCATACCAAGCTTGTTCAACTTCAGGATAGCTGCGAATAATGGCCTTGATTCTGCTGATTGCACCTTTGCCATGCCCGTATTTTTCAATTTCATCCAGAAAGTTCTCATTGCTGACGTCTTTCATAAAGTGATTGAACTCCCTAAAGAAGTCATAACGGTCAACTTGCATGAACACATAGTCATCATCGTATTCCATATCCTCACATTCGTCACTGTTGTTTTCGACTACGACAATGCTACCATCCTTCTTATTCAGAAAATGTGCAAACTCGAATCTATCCCCCGTGAACATGTGAAATGCAATCTCTGCCAGATCATATTCCACCAACCTCTCACCATATGCCTTCTCCAGCATATTCTTCATGACCACATTTGGCTTCACATATTGTCCACTGTCATTCTTGACAATGCCATCGTTCAGAAACCGGCTCAATCCCCTCTGAAAAAAGACCTGCTTCCCGATACCTTTCAAAAACATACTCCAAATCAAGCACCGCCCGATTCAGAGTGGAAATCTGTTGTCTCGTACCGCTTTGACAGAAGACCGCCTCACCAAGATCATTGAAATACGCACGGATTATGCCTTCACTGACACCGCAGTCAGCCAGCACATCTGCAAGAGCCCGAACAACAATCGCATCGAAATTCTTGAAATCCCTAGCCGTCATCCCATACAGAACAACACCCAACTTTGATGCGTCATTCATCAGACATACCATCTTCTGTCTGCCGAACTTCTTTACCTTCACATGCCACGCGAACAGCGCATCATATGTCTCCGGTTTCTCTGAAACCTCCACCTTCAAATCATCTAACATCATCTTCGTACACTAATATATCATATTCTCTATCACTCCTAGGACGGGTCAGGCAAGTCCTATTTTTATAATCGATATTTCCATGCAATCGTCCATATCATTCCAGGTTCACAAGACTGCAATTCATAATTTGGAATCCCTTCCCTTTTCTTTTATACCCATTGTACCACAATCTAGGACGGGTCAGGCAAGTCCTAGATCGATGATCGATACATCATTGAATCCTATTTCAACTTATAATACATAAAAACGCAGACCTTCCGGCCTGCACTCAATTATCCATTAACCTTACTTCAGTTTTCTGATCTCTTCTAACGACAACTCAGTACACTTCACAATCTCAGCCTCATCAATACCATTTGCCTTCATAGCTCTTGCGACTTTATACTTTTCCAGTTGTATGCCTTCTTTGATGCCTTCCTTGATACCTTCCTCACGTCCTTCCTCGCGTCCTTCTTTGATACCTTCTATAATACCTTCTTCAACGCCTTTATCATGACTGTACTTCAAACCAGCTTCATAGTCCATCCGTTCTTTTTCAATCTGTCTGATCTGAGACCTCACATTTTCATCAGCACTGACATATTTAAGTTTTTCAACCGCTTTTTCAATATCCTTATTCTTCTTTGCAAGCATCTCTATCACTTCCTCTTTGTCTGTAGCCAGGAACAATGCCCACATCTCCTTCATATTCTTCTCTTGCTTAGGTACCTTCCTAAGCTCAAGAAAACAGATTTCACAGAGTTTTGACAGTTCCTTACCACTCTTGATATTCACATAACGATAGCTGTTGAAAAATTCCTCTTCATTCAGCAAATTGAAGTCCAGGATATTCAACGACATCGACCGCTTCAACTCATGACACCCCATACCTGCAACCATCTGGTCAACATATAATAACGCATGATAATACAGGCTTCTTGGTATCATATTATGTTCATTGACCAACTGTATCTCAATCTCAATATGCGTGCCGTCTTTCAACTTGGCACGTACATCAAACCGACTCAACTTGTCATCCTTATAATCCGGTGATATCTCGGTATTGGTCAGTTCAATGCTTTCAGGATCAACTACTTCAATATCCAACATCGCCGACAGGAACTTCGCAAGGATATCCTTGCTCTCGTTCTTCCCGAAGACTACCTTGAATACCACATCATAACTGATCGGCAATAGCTCCTGCCCATGATACATAATTGTCTTCATTAACTTCCCCCTTTATTATACTAGAAAAAATGCCAATGCAAAGTCCGCAAACCTTGCATTGGCATCAGTATAACAAATCCAAACCACAAAAGTGTCCTCTGCCAGAGGACTTCTAGGACGGGTCAGGCAAGTCCTATTTCCATCAAGACTCCTCACGCCAGCTGCAGACATAGACCAGTCCGACACTCTCTCTGTCTTCTTCACGAAACCACTTGCCATAAATGCCGTATTCTTCAAGTGTTTTCTCAAAATGAAGTGTAGCTATCCCGATATCATTATAGGTCATCAAATAACCGTTCCAATGATTGTTCGCTTCGGATGCGGGCATGTAGAAATCATAACACCCACTTCTGCGAATAATTCTCCATGGCTGAAGGTTCCTGGCGGAAGGTGCAAGCCGAACCATCTCCAATGCTTCCCTATAGTATTTCTCCAGGGTTTGTGAAATGCGTTTCCCCAAAGCTTCTTCACCAAACAGCGTATCGAACGGTTTACGGTTATTGGCTTTGGTTGCCAAGCGAATAACCCGATCAAGGAATCTCTTGTCCTGCTCGTATCCGATCGGTGTCACCATGACGATCTGATAGTCGTCTGTTATGCCTTCAGCATCACTGAAATCTTCAGGCTTATAGGTTCCTCCAATCCAACAGGTTCCAAGTCCCAGCCTCGTCGCCTCAAGAACGATCTTCTCAAAAAGTAACCGAATTCAACGGCGATATCGGCTCTAGTGTATTCATCCTTCTTGATGGCTCCGACAATGTACTGATTGGCCCTTTGATGACGCCATAGGCTCCCTGCCGCTTGCCGTTGGCCTTCTTCAGCTGATACATTGAGAATCTGAACAAGGGGCTGTTCAGATTCTCAATATAATCCTCCAGAATTGTTAACTTTGATTCTTCGATTGGCTGCTGACTGTATGTTCTTACAGAACGTCTCCTTTGAATCAGTTCAACGATACTCATGCATACCCTCCTTGATCATCCTCACCATATCTCTTAGCTTGTTATGATTATATCACAAACTTTCGACATAGAAGCTCTATGATTCTAGGACGGGACAGTCCCGTCCTATCACTCCAGAATGACGTCCACGGCCGCTTCAGCTCCATCAACTTTCTTCTGCAGCTTCGACAACCGTTCCATATTCGCCTTGAAGCTGGCATCTGCGAGTATCCGCTCCACCTTCTCCCGGATATCTTTCGGGTCAATGTCATGCTTGACCTGCATGAGGCCTGCACCGTGTTTTTCCATCATGGATACATTCAGCCCCTGTTCCACATGCAGCGGGATTCCAACGATCGGTGCACCACCGTCAATAGCCGTCTGTACGCTGCCCTGACCGCCATGGATGACGGCAACATCCATCAGCGGCATCACCTTGTGGGAAGGTAGATGATTGACGACAAGGATGTTATCATGGCTTGTCTCCTTAATGGAATGCACCGTCGTTAGAATAATGATCCTCGCATCCAGCGACTTGATGCCTTCATACACCCTCTCGATCACCTCTGACTGTCCCGACGTAAGCGCCACGTAAATCTTCGGTTTATCCGTATCCAGAAACTGAAGCACCTCCTCTGACGGCTCACCGAACAGCTTTGCAAACATGGCACCTCCATATCGGAGTCTTGATCTGTGATTATAGTATCTGCTGTTCCTGGCCGACGGTTCCCACGATTCAATCTCCTCCTTGGATATGCCAAGGATTTCCGGCACGTCGGTCACGATGGCGGTATCTCCCATCATCATCTCTTCCATGCTCTTGAAGCTGGCGACACCGTATTTTGCCGCCACTTTGTTGAACGTTTTTGTGCCCACACCGGATTTGTACATGAGATTGTTGATCATAGTTGTCAACCAGGACTTCGGAATGATCTTGAAGATCTTCAGGTTGAGAACGAGGGTCGGGACCAGCATTTTTCGCTCAAAAACAGGTGGCACAAAGGAACCCAAATGTGTCACATAATAGGGATATCGAGGGCTCTGGTGGATATGCCGCATGACAACGTAAAGCCTGTCACCACCTTGCCGACATCGTTCCTGCTGAAAAAATCCATCTCATGTTTCACATGAAGATCCAGTTCGTCCTCCGCGTAGAATTCGGCTATCCCCTTCTCGCCTGTATTGGTCAGGACAAATTCCCTGGCCCGTTCGTTATCTAAAAAAGGTTCAACCTTCGTATATGGGATATCATTCTCATCAAAGAGCCATTCGTATGGGCCGCCATGTGTTGCCATGACGACATCCTCACTTCTAGCTTTCATTTCTCTGTAGAGTTCTATCATCCTCGATGTTTCCGATAGATACGCACAGTTGGGAAACGTACATATGCTCATAGGGTACCTCCTAATTCTTGAGGAATGCCAGGACCATCTGTATATAGACCTTTAATTCCTCTTTCTTCTGATTCATGAAGTCACTGCCATCATAGGTGGCTTGAGACCAATCAAATATCTGAAATAGGTTCCAAACTGTTACCGATTGCATTACCGAGAAGCTCCTGGTCAAGTTCCACCTTCATGCTGCCATCTGCCACACCTTCATGGATGAGTTTCGTAATCATGGCAAGATTCCTGTTGACCAGTTCTTGAAATTCCGATTCCATCTCTTCGGTCAATCCATTGCCTGCCACCTTATCCATCATATACTCCCTGTATTGAAAGGAGGGTGATGTCGTCGTGTATTCGTCCAACAACCTGTCCGTAAACAACTCGAAGTAACTGCTCAGCTTTCATATGCTGTCCCCTCTATACTTCTTAGATACCCATGACCTGCCTCATACTCTTCAAGGGAATACTTCTTCAGCAAATGCCACACAATCTCATCCTTGCTCTTGAAGTAAAAATACAACGAGCTCTTACCGAGTTCACAGTCCCTGGCAATATCCGTCATCTTCGTCGTCTTGATGCCCTTCTCCCGAAACAGCTTCTCGGCAGATACCAAGATCTCCTCCTGCCGTTTTCCCCGACGCTCTTGCTTTTCCTTTTCTCTTTTACGAGTGTACACAATGATCACCTTCCTTGATTCGACCCTTGGTCGAACTCTTGAACTTGAGTCTATTATACTCCTGTATATCTAGATTTGCAAGTACTTTTAGTCCGGGTTCTTCTAGGCCGGGTCAGGCAAGTCCTAGTCGATATTCGCTATACATATGCGGCTATACTCATCATTTCAAGTATATTAAACGCAGGCCCTTGGGCCTGCGCATGCAATTTTACTATTTCAGTTTTCTAATCTCTTCAATCGGCAGTTCAGTACAGTTCTTAATCACCGCTTCATCAATACCATTTGCCTTCATCGCCTTTGCGATTTTATATTTTTCCAGTTCTATTCCTTCCTCTTTCCCTTCTTTTATGCCTTCTTTTTTTCCTTCCGCAATCCAGTTCTTCTTATTCTCAGCATGTTCTTTTCGAATAGCTCTTGCAGCATGCGAATACACTTTTTCCACCTCCAACGGATCAATATCTTCCAGCGTTTCTGCCAGTTCTTCTTCACTGACGTCTTCTAAAAATGGCTTCAAGACATATGTCAACCACCTTTTAAAGACATTGAACTGATTGGCATTGCTCTTTCTGAGTATCTCAGTCATCGAGTTCAGTGCCTCAAGCAATTCACCGCTTCTATCAACATGCTTATCAATATAGAACATGGCAGCAATGAAATTGCCAATTACTTTCAGTTCCTCATCATCATATCTCCAAACATCGAACAGCATGTATTGAAAGTCAACTAAATGACCTTCAAACAACTCAAAATCTTCCTGCATCTCTTTGAAGTTCCTGAGCGCCGTCCACTGATACTTACCATTATACAATACTATCGGAAGAATTGCAGGCAAACGATAATCTTTACGTTCCCGCACCTTCTTATCAGTATTGTTGCACTCATGCAGCCAAAGTTGAACCATATACACCAGAAGCCTAAACGGCATCGTATAATCCACTCTAGATTGCAATTCCAGCAATATATAGAAAAACACTTCTTTGTCGCCGTCTTTGACCTTGTATATAACATCAGCTTCACGTTCCTCATAATCCTTCAGAACGAAGCTCTTATCAAATGCTTCAATATGTTTCTCATCAATCATCTTTGTCCATTCTTCATCCACAAAACTCTGCATCAATTCAACGAACGTCTTCTTATTCCGCAGAAACTCCTTGAAACTCTTATCATGTCTATTATTCAAATGCCTCCCCCTTCAATTATACCTAGCTGTCAGACTCCTGTAAACATCGCTTCAACCTCCATTCTATCAAAATTCATTTGAGAAAGTGTCCTCTGCCAGAGGACCCTAGGACGGGTCAGGCAAGTCCTATATTGATGGTCGACACTCGCTTGTAAAAGCATAAAAAACGCAGGCCTTCCGGCCTGCGCACATCTTCATCATCGCATAGATTCCACATCATCCTCGAAAAGCCATTTCAGCACAATCCCATTTCTTGAAACTGATACAAGGCTAAAATTGATGATATCTTCAAAACATACCTCTCTTAGAAAGGACGTCTTCTTAATATTTTTGGCTATCATTCTTTCCATCAATTTATCTGATTCCAGAATGATATTATTCTTTTCACTGCTGATCACAAAATCCTTGATTCTTATGTTCTTCATTATTGCGACGATCACGGTTAGTATTTTTGATGTACCACTCAGCAGCCTTAAGGACTGATTTCCTTTAATGAATTTTATCCCTTCTATTCTCAGTCTTAGTCTAACCAGATGATACCTCACCACTACCTCACTGATTTTCACCAAAAGAAGAACCTCACCTTTTGGTTTCTTCAATAGAAGACGAATGCGGATTTCTCCATTTCTCAGTCGGAGATCCTTGATTTTTACACCTTTTATTTTCACATACTCAAAAATAACTCTTCTAATGAGATCCTCTTGGACGCGGAATTGAATACCATCGTTTACATGATCCATGTCTACTGAATCGATAATTCTCATAGTATCATTCCCTTCCCTGATAAAAAACTACTGCTCCAGGCCGTCAATCAATATTTAACATCAACCAGCACCAAAGCCTCAGCCATGGCCTTATGACCGGAATACTTGGAATCCAATGTCTCAAATGCAAGATCCACATCTTCAACATCCCTCTCATACAGGCCTATCTGCACCAAAGTGCCGACCATGATTCTCTCCATATTCAGAAGAAATCCATTGGCACTCATTCGGATGACAATCTTGTTCTCATCTTCAATGATACTGACTTCTTCGACCCTTTTCACTGTAGTCTTCGTCTTCGATTTCGTGCAAAAGGCTCTGAAGTCCTTCTCGCCTACCATCCTTGAAGCGGCCTCTTCCATAACCGTCGTGTTCAGCTGCTTATCCATCAACTTGACCTGGTTTCTCTCAAACAAAGGCCTGTGCTTGGCATTACTCTTCCATAACGTGTATTCATAAGTCAGCAGCTTCACCTTGTATCTGGCATGAAACCGCTCGTCCATTTCAACAACCTCAAGAACGATGATATCATCAGCAGAAACGTCTCCATATAATTGTGAATCTTCGCCGCTTCATGCAGGTCATTAGGCACCTTGAAGCTGATCACCTGACAGGTTGCATGAACATCCGCATCCGTATTGACAGCCGAGATCACTTCAACCTTCTCCTCATACAGCTTGGTCAGTATATGTTCAAGCTTCCCCTGAATCGTCCTGTTGTCCCGACCTTCATTTTCCTGAATCCCTTATATCTTCGCCCATCATAGGCTATCGTTGCTTTAAAATTTTTCATTGTCGTATCCTTCCTTAACACTCTACTTGATATGATTATATCACAAACCGCGCCCAAGAACCCACACGATTCTAGGACGGGTCAGGCAAGTCCTATATTGATACAAAAAGAACAGGCCTTGCGGCCTGTGGATATTTTTCTTATTATCGTCTTCAATTTCTCCAATCAATAATTCAGTTTCTCATAAAACTTAATCATTTCCCTTTTCTAAGTGGTCATTTAAATGAAACATGAAACTTTTTACCCAAAGCATGAGCAACTCTTACTAAAAACTCCAGTGACGGATTATAGTCACCAGACTCAAGTCGCGAAAATTGCAGATTGCTTTGTTCCAATCAGTTCCGCTAATTGCTTCTGGCTTAGACCTTGCTCATTTCTCAGTTGGATAATCTGACTCTTTACTTCATAGAGTGTTTCAAGAGCATCATATTCATCTCTTGTGTCTTGATCCTGAAGCAACTTATTTTTGACCTCATCATGAGTCAACATTATTTTCACATCCTTTAATATATCTGCTCATTCTCTTAATAGCAATATTAATATCGCGTTTTGATGTTTTTTTGAGTTTTCTTATAAAATGCATGCAGCAATACAAAAGCATCGTTTATATGTTGAAAATACAAAATTCTATAATTATTAGAACTATGTTTTATTGTTATCTGTGTAGTATATGATATCGAACACGTAATCCCTCTCTTTATTGTATAACATATATGTTATATCTGCAACTAGTGCTCATCAGTTTTTTCCCTCATCACACAACAACATTGAAAAGTCGCTAATCCCGCACTGAGAACATTATAACAAAATCAAATCCTTAAAGTGTCCTCTGCAAGAGGACTTCTAGGACGGGTCAGGCAAGTCCTATATTGATACAAAAAGAACAGGCCTTGCGGCCTGCACTTATTCTATCTTAATTCAGTTTTCCAATCTCAACACTCGGCTATCCAGTCCACTTCTCACTCAAAGCCTCAAGTAACTCAACACTTCCTCCAACATTATCTATTTGCCACGCCTTAACAGACTCGTACCATTTTCATTGACCGAATAGAATACAAAACCATTCTCGGTGCTTACCTCCGCTAAGAATCCGCTTCGTAAAAGCCAATCCACCTCATTCTCTTTGGCACCCCTTCCCAGAAGACGTGTTCTTGTCATTGGATTGCTGTCAAACCACTTCAGAATTTCGGTAACACGCTTGATATTCATTCCACCATCACCTTTCCTGATCTTTTATTACCAGTATACCACAAATTAGGACGGGTCCGGACAGTCCTATATTGCACAAACTAGGACAGGCCAGGACAGTCCTATATATTCCATCTTACAAATTATATGGCACACTTTCACTATAGACAAATTCCGGATCAATATTGGCTTGATTGGACCATTCAATCGTATCAAGACTGACATGAGCTGAATCAAACAGATCAATATCTTGTAGTTCGGTAAAAATCCCTTTGTCAAGATATGGTTTCATATCAAGCAGTCTGATTTCCTTGGTTTCGAATGTGACTAATAGTTTGTAGTCTGGAAATGGCGATACATTGATTATTTTCTTGTACATATTGGCCTCCTATTCTCAATGGTTCCTCATCATCATTCTTCCTCAGGATACGTCATCCCCCATTCCATCCGCAGCCTGGTCATGATATCCATCACATCCACCGTGTAATCCAGGTGCATCAGCTCGTTGATGCGTGCATCAGCATCTTCAGAACCGCCAGTCTTACAGCTGATGGCCTTTTCCATATCAATGATTTCATAGAGCAGCGCATCTTCCGTACTGCCTGATTCAATCACCTCTTTCCTTCCGTCTTCAGTATATGTGATGACGGCCTTTTCACCTCGAGGATAGTCATCGATTTCCACATATCCCCGATCAAATGCCACCACGCCCCTTTTGGGTTGTTTTGCATGAAGGGATAACGCAATGGTTGCCATTTCCTCTTTTCCGTTCATCAGCAGAATACCTGCCTGTTCATCCACGCCTGTCGGGGCAAACCGCACCTGCGACGTCACCTGATCCGGTTTCTCACTCATGAACCACCGGGCAAAAGACAGGGCATACACCCCGATATCCAAAAGCGCACCGCCAGCAAGGTTCCGGTTGAAAAAACGGTTGCTCATATCATACTCTTTGTAGCTACCGAAATTCAGCTGAATGAAACGAAGAGGACCCAACGCATCACCGCGAGCCAGTTCATCGAGTTTTCTGTATATCGGCATATGGAACAGGGTCATGGCTTCAGCCAGGATGACCCCATGCCGATCGGCTTCGCCCACAGCCATCATCAGTTCAACTGAATTCAGCGTAATGGCTTTTCGCACAGGACATGTTTTCCACTCTGCAACGCCTTCATCAAAAAGGGCAGATGGGTGTTGTGGGGTGTCGAGATATAGATGACATCCACCGAGTCGTCTTCAAAAAGATCATCAATGCGGTCATATACTTTTCCAACGCCGTACTGATTCGCAAAGTCAACCGCATGGTCATAGGTTCTGTTTGCAACACCATATAGTGTCCTGTTCTGCTTCTTCATCGATTCAGCCAGCTGATGGGCAATGGCACCACATCCTAAAGTGGCCCAATTCAGTTCTCTCATGTTGTACTCCTCTCCATACGTAGATATTCTAGGCAGGGTCAGGAAAGTCCTAATTTTCTAGGCAGGGTCAGGAAAGTCCTATTAGGAAAGTCCTATTTTCTCTCCAGTATCACCGGTTCACCTTTGATGATCAGATTCCCGTTCGGCAGCATGACCATATCGAAGGTATATGTTGACTTATCCGGCAGTTTGGCTGTCAGCTTATACTGACCCTGGCTCGACCCAGCTGCAATGGTGCAGTCCATACTGACGTTGAAGACGGTCAGAACCGCTTTGTTGCCGCTGATTTGGAACGTGTATGTCATTTTGTTGAAATCATCCACAGCTTTCTGGAAGTTCACGTAAAAGTCGGAATCGAACTCCATGTCCTCCTTGATGACATCCGCCTTGATCTTGGCACGTTGGATTTCGATGTCCGAATAGACCGCACCGGCTCCATCAGACTCACTCATGGCTTTATGTCTTGCCTTGCTGCTTTCAACATATTCATTCAGTCTTTTTTCGATGGTATCATTGATTCTCTGGTCACGCGTCGCGTCTCTTGTGCTCCTGATGACGTCGTTCAGGTTGGTCGTCATCCGGAAAAGGTTCTTCCCTTGATAGAGACCGTCCTGCAACCCACTCGGCAGACTGTCGATTCTCGGACTCTTCATATCCTTTTCAGGACTTTCCGGTCCGAGCAGCAGCTTGGCCGTCTGATTGTGACTGTTCTCGCTCTTGACTGCTTCTCTCAGGGAGCTGACCGGTTCCTCACTGTATACATTTCGGACGGTACAGACCACCTTGTTGCTCGAATCCAGTTCCTTGAGACGCTTCATTGCCTTGTCCATGTTCGCTCCGGTACCGAAAGGAAGCACCATGTAGCGCATATACCGAAATGTATCTTCAAGGGATGAGGTCAGCCTGATGTAGGCCCCATTATCCGCCGAAATGGTAGCTGTGACATCCGTATCCGCGTTGACCGACATATGTATACCATGGGGCATATCCCTTTCCTTGAGTTCCTGGGCAGGGCTCACCGCTTCGCCTTTGCTGTTCGTGATCGTAAAGCTTTCCTTGATGCCTAAGTACATGGCGTCCCCGTCCCATTTGGATTCAACCATGCCCTGACTGCTGGCCGCCATCAAAGCCGACGTGCCGCGCATGTTGGCGGTCATCATGCCAGTGACCATCTTGCCGGCAATCGTATTGAACATGGATCCTGAATCTCCATCGTTCAACAGTAGGTCAACGACATGTATCCTGGTCTGGTCCACCCCGGGTTCAAGCAGCTTTTTATAAGGCTTGATGGATGTACCGGGCACCGTGATCTCCACGCTCCGCCCTTTGATAAGATCTGTCATACCGGATTTCATCGGCTCCACCTCAATGATGAAGGACATGCTGTCTTCATCATACTTCAAGGTCTTCACCTTATCCGGAGGAACCGCCAGAACCACTCGCATATTGAGGTCCGGTTGGTCATTGTAACCGCTTGTTTGGAAATCATCCGTCACGAACACCGGACTGCTCGTAATCCCCTTCTTGGATTTCAGCTGTGAGATGGGCACAACCGTCACACCAGACCGGTTGCCAATCTCTTTCCATTTGATCACATCATTCGGTTTGTACAATATCACCTGTTTATCCGTAAAAAGAATATGCTTGCCGTAAGCATCCAACAAAGCCCTTGACTCGAGATCCATCTGGTACAGAAGGATGGACTTCGGGTCACTCACCCCTGCGACACTGCTGTTGAGATTCGCGCTATACGGCACGACTGTCAGTGGAAGATCGTTCATTTTGACGCTGTATTCTTTTTCCGCTGTCTTGATGTCGGTCGCCTTTGCCGAATCCACCAGCTGAACCGCGGCTTCTCTCCCGGCAACAGAATGCATATAGCGGTACATCAGTTCTTTGTCATGCTTGTGGAGTGTATTGTAGATACTGGCCACCGAAGCGTCGACACCACTCACCCAGCTGCCCACCAGATAATAGCCTGCCCTGGCATTCAGCAGCCTTTCGAGATATTTTTCCTGAGTGGAACTGAAAAGCGTGGCAAGGCTGTCTCTCTGAAAGGCAAGAACCCTCGAAAAGGCATAACCCCGGCTCTGTTCATCTTCTCTTTTTGTCAGTTCTTCGGTCCAGGCCCGTGTCAACCAGCTATACTCGCCAAAGGTCGGATTATAGGAGGATATGATCTTCTTATCCTTGAAGTATTTGGCTGCTTCTCCCTCCAGCAATACCGCTGTCGCTTCCGCAAAACGAAGGTCCTGATAGATCGTATTCTTGTCAAAATACTTATGCTGGACAGCATGAAAGGTTTCATGTGCCAGTGTCACATACAGCTCATCCTTGACGCTTCCTGATCCGGTTTTACCGGCAACGATGCTTTTGATGGTATCCGGATTGATCATGATTGTAGGGTTTAAGAGACTCTTCTTCTCTTCCATCGCTTCAACACTGGCACCATATGGCCATGTATCCCGAAGTATCACATAAACCGTTCCGGTAAGCGGTTTCAGTTTCCGCACATCGAACAGATAATCATGTATGGTCATGACTGCTTTTCCTGTCTCCTGAACAGCTATCGGCAGGGATTCCCAGGTTAGTTGCTTGGCAATCTTCTTATACTCCTGATCTTCCTTGATCTTGGCCCAAAGTCGGCTAAATTCCTCAAGTTCCATTTCATTGACATCCATAGGGTCATTCGCAATAGCCGGTGTTGTGTATGTCTTTAGCCTGCCGCTCCAAACCAATCCGTATCGGTCACAAAGCTTGTTCTTGGCCTTGACCAGCTTTTCGTATTCCTTTGTTTTGTCCTTCGTGAAATCCCTGTGGCATACTATCCTGTAGACACCATACTTGGAATCAGGCAGCATAAAAGTCCAGTAATTTCTATAATCATCACCTCTCTGCTCATAAAGGATATATTCATTGAAAGCCAATAAAGCCAATCCCCCGCCTACAAATACAAAGAGTGAATTGCTGTCAGTGCTAACGGTCAGTCGGGTACCTTTCAACTGGGTGTCCAGCTGCTGTATCCTGCCGTCATCCTCTTTTCTGTAGACATGGATCTCCTCATAGAGGCTTCATCCAATCCAGTGGTTTCCAGGTCGACGGTCAATTCCACCGGTTTGTTGAACACCTCTCCCTGATCAAGTCCAGCATCAAATTCGAATGCATACAGGGAATGACCGGATAATCGCTGTCCGCCATCTGATGATAGGCATCAACTCTGTCCACTTCATATCCCTCCATCGACTGCCCTTCTTCAAGCGCTCCCCTTGGTGCAAGGACTGACACACCATAGAACAGCTCTTCTTCAACCTTCGGAGAACGGTAACGCTGCAGTTCATCCATCGCATTGTTGACCGCTGTCCTGATACCCTCTGTCATTTGCGGTCGGATCCAGGTCACAAGCAATACGACCACCAGCAGGAGCGCAAAGGCATTCAAGACGGGACGGCACTTGCTGTATCCGGCAAGGATATTCAGTCGGTGGCGGTTCCGTCCGGTAAGATACCCATTGAATCTCCACCCACCATTGGCGTATCTGAACCAAACACCCTGATGACTCAAGCCATACAGAACGCCCTTTTTTGATACTGCAGCTGTCTGCAATCCTCGATGAACTCTTCCCGTGACAACTCTTTCTTCCTATATCGACGATAAAGCCCGAGATACTTTTTTTCCAGTTTGCGCTTGCTCATGGATTCAGGCCTCCTTCCATCGCCGTCCTGATCAGATAGAAACCAATACCACTGGCGATGAGAATACCAACGACCATCACTATGACAATCACCAGACAGCCCTAAGAAGCCCCGAACGCCTCTCCGGCTGCTGAACCGGCCTGATCTCCGGATACGGCTCCTCCCCCGGTTCCAAACCCGGATCGGCTCCAGTCTCCTTCGGCAATCCCCCAACCGGCTTATATTCCTTCGCAGGTTTGCCACCAGCAACAGATTCGCCACCGTTTAAAGGAGTACCACAATTTGAACAGAATTTCCCCTTCACTTTCGCTCCACAATTCGTACATAACGCCATCCATTCCACCTCCTCCGATATAGTACGGGTCAGGACAGTCCTATTTTTTCTCTTATTCTATTATAGCAGTTGTAGGACATGCCGGGACAGTCCTATATATGGTCCTATATACACATCGAAAATGCAGGCCTTTCGACCTGCATCCAAAATATCTGAAATTCTTCTATGAATATGAATCACCTCACCAACTCAATCTTATCCAGTTCAAAGATTCTGACCGCCTCATCCGGATTCGATTCAACCGCCTCTTTGCAGTAAATATTGAGCTTTCTTCTGTCGTCGTTTCCGTAATGCATGGTCACCGGTCCTTTGATGCATCCGCCTTTGCAGGCCATGCCTTCGATAAAGGTGTTCTTGAGTCTGCCGAGCTTTGCCAGTGTCAGGGCTTTTTTACACTCATCGATGCCGTCACAGACGATGGCTTCGTATTCGACGTCGGGGTACTTCTCCTTCATGACCGCATCGACAGCCTTGGTCACTCCACCTGCGACTGCGAATCCTCTTCCCATACCCGATGCGTTGTTCAGCGGAGAGGATTCCAGTTCAGGGAGCGCAAGACCTTTGGCATCAATCAGACCTGTCAGCTCCTCGAAGGTCATGACGAAATCCACCTCTTCATGAAGTTTGAAAATGGACTCCTCTCCCTTTTTGCGATGCAGGGTCCGACAAAAACAATGGTCCCTTCAGGATCCACCGACCGGATCATGCGGGCAGTCGCCACCATCGGAGAGACCGTCGTTGATACGTTGTCCTTCAGCATCTCAAATTCCTGATGGATGTAGCGGACGAATCCCGGACAGCAGGAACTGGTCATGACCCTTTCACCATCATTCAGCCGCTCTACGAATTCTTCGACCTCATGCAGGGCAACCATATCGGCTCCCAGTGCCGCTTCCACGACATCTGTAAAACCGACGCGCTTCATTGCCGTCACCACCTGGCCGATATCCACATAGTCAAACTGCGTCGCAATGGCAGGGGCGATGACACCGTATATCTTGTTCGACTGCGCCTTAAGCACATCGATCACCTCGGTGAGTCTCGACTTGTCCTGGATGGCACCGAACGGGCAGCGATAGACGCATGCACCACAACGTATGCATTTGTCTGCATCTACAATGGCTTTCTTATTCCCATCCATGGAAATCGCGTCAACAGGACACGCCTTGATGCATGGCCGAAGAACATCGCTGATCGCATCATAAGGGCAGGCCTTATGACACCTCCCGCATTCGATGCATTTCGCATAATCGATAATCGCACGATTGTTGATGAATGAAATCGCATCGGCGGGACAGCTTTGCTGGCATCTGTGTGCAATGCATCCCCTGCAGCTTTCCGTGACCACATAACGGTTCTCAGTGCACTGGTCACAGGCAGCGGGCAGCACCTCGATGAGGTTGGGATCGGATTTCGTACCGCCGAGACACATATGTATTCTCTCATTGGTCACGGCGCGTTCATGATACACACAGCACCGAAGAGAAGGATTCGGTCCCGCATTCAGCTCCTCCGCAATCATCGGCAGCCTATTGACCAGCGCATCATTGAACGCATATTCGCTGACCTTCCTGTAGACGTCATTCTTGACCTTTTGTACCTGATTCTCAAAAGTTCTCATTGCTTACCTCCGATACATATCTGATATTCACATTCTTTCCAATACTCTCAAGCGCTGCCTTCAGCTCTGTCACCACATTCATCTTGATGCTCAGTTCGCTGGGAAAATCCGCATTCTGGTGCGCATGATTCATCGCTTTGCCCAACCAAAAGTCGATATGGGTTCCGTTGGTGATCAGCATGTCAAAAAGTTTCGACGCACCGTCTTTGCCCAGGTTTTCCACTTTCAGCTCCCTCTTTCCATAGGCATGAATCAGCTCTATCGTCCGCTTCAAGGTCAGCACTCCTTCAGTCACAAGGTCGATTCCATCGATCTTTGCAGTCGGAGGGAGGGTCATATCCTCATAATCGATGGTGGTCTCGATTTCCTTGCCCAGTTCCCTCGATACAATGTTGGCGGCAGTCCCGCCGCAGACAATTTTTTTGCCGTCCTTCTGCATAAACCGTACGACAAGGATACTGTCATGTTCAGGATTCAACGGAGGCCCGGTAAAAAGAAGGACGTGCACCGGTTTTCGTATTTTTACCGTTACGATGGTCGTGTCATCACCGGGCTGACCTTCATAGAGCTCATCACACGCTTCGAGCAGCCTGCGGCTCAAGAACCCGGCATTCAGGTCCTGCCTGCGCTCCACGTATCTGGCCACATGTTTCCATTCCCAGCCGAAATTCAACGCCTGGCCGACACCAGCGTGGATGACGCCGTCACTGCAGATGTAGATGATATCATCCTCCTCGAGCTGTTTTTCCGTCAGCACCACCGTTTTATCCATGATCACGACTTCCCTTTTCTCGGGTTTCAGGAGTTTACCGTCCCTCAGGAAAAATAGGGCGGATTCTCGGATTCGAATATTTTGCACCTGAGATGCCTGTCGATTTCGATGATGGTGAAAGTCGAATAGGCGATTTTTCTCACTTTGCACACCGGCAGGGTATGGGCGATGGTTTCGATGACCTCCTCGATGTTGGCGCCCTTTTTCAGCATCGTGATGGCTATCTTCGAGGTCAGCGTGGCCAGGATGTTGGCTTTGACACCGCTGCCAAGCCCGTCCGCCAGAACGATTAACGTCCGATCCTCCGACTGAAACACCTCCACCTTGTCACCACACAGCTCTTCACCCTTCTTATTCAGACTGTTGTGGCCGATTTCAACAAAGCACTTGTTTTTTGCCGTCGCTGTCATCAGATCACACCCCGATCCTGCATGACCAAGGCGTTGAGACTCTTCAGGCTCATCTTCGTTTCTGCCGTCGTCTCTCCCAGCAGACTGGCAATCTCCTGAGCGACCCTCATCTGCTTGTCGATGACTTCCTGTGTTTTCAGCAGCGTCTCTTCCTTGACCTTGGTAAATTCCTTCTGCCTCATGAGGTCAGACGATATGTCCGTCAAAAAACCTAGAAGCATGTCATCATTCTCCAGGTAGGTGACATTGATAAAATAATAACAATCTGAGTCCTGAAGATGAATTTTCCGGTTGTGTACGCTTGATTTGCTTGAGAGTACTTCCCCGAATACCGGATGGTCGATGAACAGCTTGAGGGGCATCTCTTCCACCGGCAGCCCTTCCCTGTTGAACATCCTGTTGAAGCTTGGATTCACTTCCCTGATCTGTAGGTCAGTGTCGATCAACATGACGGCATTTGGGCTGTTCTCAATCATAACCGACTGCATACTCTCCGCCTTTTCCCTTAGATATGGCAGACAGGTATCGATATCCGAATATCCCATGAAGACCGCCTTAGCCTTGTCATAACAGGTCTTGTATCCGCAGGCGCCACAGTTCAGCTCATCGTCTATACTGTGTTTTCCCATCTTGGTCAAAGTCTGGCGGATGACGGCAATGTTCGGTTCGGTCATTCTGCTTTGCTTGTTCTCATAGCTTCTTACAAGATTGGTCTGCACGGCATCCACCGGCACAATTCCCTTGCTGATTTTCGGTTTTTCCTCTGAGTGGGCTTTGTCGACATACTTGCGCATATATATCTCCCTGCCGAATCTGCCCAGGTAGTTGTCTGGCATCTCCGGACCGTTGAGGCAACTTCCTTCACAGATATTCAGCTCGATGCAGCAATTGGAGATGTTCCCGATCCGCACCTCATTCAGCAACTCCTTGCATGATTCGATGCCATCCACGTGGATATAACGATAACGGTCATCCTCAATTGTTCTGCCGTTTCTCTTAAGGCTTCCCCCCATGGGAAATGCCCTCTCCCTCGTGTTGCTGGGAACATCAAAAGGTTCCGCTTCATGTTCAAAAACCTTGATGCTGCTTTCCTTGAACAGCTGATCCAGCTCCTCAAATGTGAGCACCTCATCAATGGCGCCAGCAAGTTCCTCCGCCTCGGCCTTCTTGGCCAAACAGGGGCCGATAAAACCACCTTGGTCTCCTCACCGTACCTTTCCTTGATGTTTCTGCCATGTGCCACCATCGGTGAAACGACAGGAATGACCGACGGCAATGCAAAGGGGTAATGCTGCTCAATCAGATAAATCGCTGAAGGACAGCAGCTGGTGAAGATGTTTCTGCCATCACCCGCTTCGATATACGTATCGTAGGCTTCCGCAATCAGTTCCGCCCCTGCCGCCGTTTCCTCGATGATGGAAAACCCAGCGACTTCAGTGCCCCCACCATGTTCATCGGTTCATCAAGGGCAAACGCTCCGACAAATGAAGGCGCGATGGAAACCGCCACCCTTTCGTCCGCATCGATCATCTCGCAAACCGTCTCCATGCTGCTTCGTATCTTCAATGCCTCCTGCGGACAGGATTGCTGGCAGAGTCCACATTTGATGCACAGATTGTCGATGATCCGACGTTCCTCCCCGTTGAAGCTGATCGCCTTTGTGGGACAGATCCTCAGACACTTATAACAGCTGTCACACTTATCCTGGTCAAACTCAATGAACTTCATCATAGGGCACCTTTGACATGGTCATCGAAGAATGTCCGCACTTCATCAGCTTGTATGGAATAAACCTGATTTCCGTTAACCCTGATACTGACTCCGTCTCCGCAGGCTCCCAGGCAAAAAGACGACTTCAGCTCCACCTGTGATGTCATCCCGTTCTCCTGGAGCAATTCCTTCATCTCCTGAATGACCTGATAGGATCCTTTCAGATGACAGGCACTTCCAATACAAATTTCAATCATAGCAATTCCCTCCTATAAAATATTCATTTACTATATTGTTAATTATATCACATTCTTTTCCATAGTAAATTCATATTTCCTACAAAATATAGCCTAATTCTATAGCTTTTCTTATGTATATTGTTAATACTTTAACATATAATTCATCATCTTTAAAGTAGTACGGACCAGGAAGGTCCTAGGACCTTCCTGGTCCGTACTATGATCAATCTAATCCATGAGGAAATCAATCAAGTCCTTCCCATAGACGTCTTCATACTTGTCATATATCGGTTGTACCGCTTCAACAAAGGCTTCTCTATTGACCTCATTCACTTGCATACCCGTGTCTTTGATCAACTGCAATTCCTCTTCGAAGTTCTTCCTCTTCATGTAGAATGCAATTCTCGACACCTCTTCCCCCGCCTGGAGAAGGATGTTCTGATACTCTTCTCCGATGTTCTCAAAGACGCTTTTGCTCATGAGGAGTGGTTCAACAACATGAAAGTGCCCTGACAATGAAAGATAATCTTGGATTTCATACAGTTGCAAGTGATAAATATGTGTTGTCGGATTGCTCTGGCCATCTACAATACCCGACTGCAAGGATGAGTATAATTCACCGAATTCTATTGCTACGGCACTGGCCCCAAGTTCATTCATCGTGTCAATGAAGACTTGTGAACTTGAAGTTCTGATTTTGAGACCTTCCAGATCTTCAGGTTCAACGATTGGACGTTTGGAGTTGGTGAAATGCTTGAATCCGTTTTCCCACCAGCCGATGACAATCAGATTCTTCGCAGCAATTTTTTCTTCCAGTATATTGCCGACATTGCCATTGACAACATCGAATACTTCGTCAAAATCTTCAAACAGGAACGGCAGATTCAGAACACCGACTTCTTCAACATAACTAGAGAGGGTAGAATCTGATGTGAGAACCAGATCAACGGTTCCCTTCTGTGCTTCTACAATCATCTCATCCTTCGTCCCAAGTATCTCAGACGGATAGATTTCAATTGTCAGGTTTCCATCTGACCGTTCTTCAACGAGTTCCTTGAATTTTTCTGACCAAATATGATAATTATGCTCTACCGGCGCAATATGCCCCAATCTAAGGGTATACTGTTCCTTCTCTACAGTTATGGGTGACTCCTTATCATCGGTGATTTCAGGTGTTTCAATTTCTGTTGTTTCCTTTTGTGACGTCTCATCATTGCCGCATCCTACTATACCTGCCGTCAATATGATTGCCGTCAAAACAATTAAAAACACTCTCATGAAAAGCCCTCCAATACTATTCGATATTCACTGTCCATTATGACAATCTTGATTTATAGTCCTCATATCCGAATCTCCGGATCACTTTCACGCCGTTGTCGTCCATAAGGGCAATGGATGGCAAATTCACACCGTTGAAGGTATTGTTCTTCACCATGGTATAATGGGCCATGTCCGTGAAGATCAGCTTATCCCCTTCCTTGAGTGGCTGGTCGAAGGAGTAGTCCCCGACAATGTCTCCGGCAAGGCAGGTGGTCCCGCCCAAGCGGTAAGTGTGTGCCTTCTCCCCGGCATAATCCGAACCGATGACGATCGGTCTGTAAGGCATCTCAATGACATCGGGCATGTGACAGGCCGCAGAAGCATCGATGATAGCCACCTTCAGTCCGTTTTCTACGACATCCATAACACTGGTTACCAAATATCCGGTATTCAGGGCAATGGCCTCACCAGGCTCAAGATAGACCTGCACATCGTATCTGTCCCTGAAATAGGATATCAGACTGATCAGACGCTGTACATCATAATCCGGCCGTGTGATATGATGTCCTCCACCGAAGTTGATCCATTTCATCTGGTGAAGATACTGCCCGAACTTCTTCTCGACAATCGCAAGTGTGCGCTCCAGCGTGTCAGCATTCTGTTCACACATCGTATGAAATGCAGTCCATCGATCCCTCAAGGTCCTCCGCACTGAGTTTTCCGGCAACCGTCCCAAGCCTTGAACCGATCGCACACGGATCATAGAGCTCCGTCTCCACCTCCGAATACTCAGGATTGATTCGCAGCCCGCATTCGATATCCTTCGGATGGTTCTTGACCCGGTTCTGAATTTCTTATACTGTTCCACCGAATTGAAGACGATATGTTCGCAGGTCTCCAATATCTCATCGAACTCATCATCCCTGTACGCCGGCGCGTAGATATGCACTTCCTTGCCCATATAATCGGCTCCAAGCTTCGCTTCGTTGAGAGAACTGGAAGTGATGCCTGCCAGATATTCACCAACGAGCGGGAACACCGAAAACATGGAAAAACCCTTCAGCGCAAGCAGAATCCTACAACCTGTCTTGTCCTGAACATATTTCAGCAGCTCAAGATTCTTTCGAAGCAGCCGCTTATCCACCACATAGGCTGGAGTCTCGACAGACTCCATCATCTTTTTATCTTTTTCATTCATTTTCTTACCTCATCTTCTCCACCTGACCCAACCGGTCGCATCGGCATCATTCCAGGATTACCGGATTGAAATTCTCCTTCCACGGCAACCCCTGCTTGTTCAATTCCTCCATGAACGGATCCGGATCAAACTCTTCCACATTGTAGACGCCCGGTTTCTTCCACTTGCCTTCCATCAGAAGCTTCGCTCCGATCATCGCAGGCACTCCAGTCGTATAGGAAATCGCCTGAGATCCCACTTCGCGGTAGCATTCCTGGTGATCGCATACATTGTACACATAATAGCTCACCGGCTTTCCATCCTTGACACCCTGACAGATGCATCCTATATTGGTCTTGCCCTTCGTTCTAGGTCCCAGCGTCGCCGGATCCGGAAGCACCTCTTTCAGGAAATGCAGCGGCTGGATCTCCATGCCGTCAATCATAATCGGCTCGATGCTGGTCATACCCACATTCTGGAGCACATTCAGGTGAGTGATGTATTTTTGCGAGAAAGTCATGAAAAAACGAATCCGCTTGATGCCCTTGATGTTGAGAGCCAAAGACTCGAGCTCTTCATGATAGAGCAGATACGCATCCTTCTCACCGATCTCGTCAAAATCGAAAACCCTCTTGATCTCCAGCGGCTCGGTCTCCACCCAGTCGCCTTCCTGCCAGTATCTGCCGTTGGCGGTAATCTCGCGGATGTTGATCTCCGGATTGAAGTTGGTGGCAAAAGGATAACCGTGGTCACCACCGTTGGCATCAAGAATATCGATATAATGGATCTCGTCAAAATAATGCTTCATCGCATAGGCACTGAAGACACCCGTCACTCCCGGATCGAATCCGGAACCGAGGATTGCGGTCAATCCCGCCTTCTCAAACTTCTCCCTATACGCCCATTGCCATTTGTACTCGAACTTCGGGGTCTCCGGCGGCTCGTAATTGGCCGTATCGAGATAGTGCACCCCAGTCGCAAGACACGCATCCATGATGGTCAGGTCCTGATAGGGAAGCGCCACATTGATGACGATTTCCGGACCGAACGCCTTGATCAGTTCAACCAGTTCATCCACATTGTCGGCATCCACCTTCGCGGTATGGATGATGGTCTTGCCCCCGTCCAATTTCTCCTTCATGGCATCGCATTTGGATTTGGTACGGCTGGCTATCATGATTTCCTCAAAAACATCGGGATTCTGACAGCATTTATGCACAACGACATTGGAGACTCCACCCGCTCCGATTATTAAGGCTTTACCCATTTTTGATTCCTCCTGTAACATACTTTATTCTTTATATTGTTTGCTTCTATATCATGTTTGATTCCATATAATGTTTGCATCTCTACCATGTTTGCTTCTCTATCATATTTGCTTCAATATCATGTATACTTCTCTATCATATTTGCTTCAATATCATCTTCAGCTCAAAGGCTATCGTTCGTAATATGTGTAGCCGCGAAGTCCGGCATCGAATGAAGAGACGATTTCCTTTCGCTCCTTCGGAGTGATCTGACCGTTCTTCACCGCTCTTTCCGCCTTTGCCCTGAAACTAGCCCGCATATCCCGGATATCATACTCCACATAGCTCAGCACATCTTCCACAGTATCCCCTTCGATTTCGCTGGTGATCTCAAAGCTGGCGTCTTTATCCACTCGAACACTCACTACGTTCGTATCCCCGAACAGGTTATGCAGGTCCCCCAGTGTTTCCTGATAAGCTCCCACCAGAAAAACACCGAGATAATAATCCTCACCGTTCAGTTCGTGGAGCTGAAGCGTATTCCTCACGTCATGCATATCGATGAACTTATCGATGTTCCCGTCACAGTCACAGGTGATATCCGCGATGATGCCGTTCTTCTTCGGAAACTCCAGCAGCCTGTGGATCGGCATGATCGGAACAGCTGGTCAATTGCCCAGCTGTCAGGAATGGACTGGAATACGGAAAAATTGCAGTAATAGATATCCGCAATCGCCGTGTCGATGTCCTCAAGCTCATTGGGTACAAACTTCAGCCTATCCTTCAGTTTCGCAATCCGATGCATGGTGTTCCAGAAGATTTTCTCGGATAGAGATCGCTGCCGCAGCGAAATTCTGCCATGGTTGAACATATCCCTGATGCTATCCCTGTAATACAGTGCATCGTTATAACATTCCTGTATGTTTTTCAGCGTCAGTGCCCGATTCACCTGGTGAAGGTCCCTGATCGGCTCCGGCACGTCCTCTTCCAGCGTCTCCGGTATCTCATGCTCCTCAAACATGGCGACGTCGAGGACATTGAACAGCAGCACAGAATAGTAAGCAACGAGGGCCCGACCTGATTCAGTGATGATAGTCGGATGGGGAATGTTCCCTCTGTCCATCACCGTCATGACCGCTTCCACGATATCCGCACAGTATTCCTTCACGCTGTAGTTTCTACTGTTGGTGAAATTGGTGTTGGAACCGTCGTAGTCAACGGCAAGACCGCCACCAAGATCCAAATACCCCATTGGCGCACCTTCCTTCACCAGCTCAGCATAGACTCTGGCCGCTTCCCTGACCGCCGTCCTTATATCCCGTATATTCGGTATCTGGGACCCGAGATGATAATGCATGAGCTTCAATGCATCCAGCATATCCCTTTCCTTGAGCATGTCCACAATCTCGATGACCTGTGACATGTTCAGTCCAAAGATACTTCGGTCACCGCCGGATTCGGTCCAGTGGCCGCCAGCTTTAGCTGAAAGCTTGATCCTGACACCGATGTTAGGTGTCACCCCGAGCGCTTTCGCACGCTCCAGGATAAGATCCAGCTCACCTGGAATCTCAATGACAAAGAACAACCTGTATCCCATCTTGATGGCATACATCCCGAGGTCGATGAATTCCTCATCCTTGTAACCGTTGCAGATGAGACAGGCTTCCTTGTCCTTCATCTCGGAGAGCGCCGCAATCAGCTCCGGCTTGCTTCCCACTTCCAATCCATGGTGATACCGCTCGCCGAATCTTGCCACTTCCTTGACCACCTGCTGCTGCTGGTTGACCTTAATGGGATAGACTCCCTGATATTTCCCTTTGTATTCCAGTTCTTTCATGGCATTGGTAAAAGAATTGTTCAGATAGGATATCTGAGCATCCAAAAGGTTCTCAAACCTTAGCAGCACAGGCATATCCAGCCCACGTTCCCTTACACCTACCGCAATATCCATCAGACTGACAGCGGACTCCTCGTCTTCAAAAGGATTCACCATCACCTCTCCCTTTTCGGAGATGGAAAAATAAAACTTGCCCCAGTTCTTGATGCCGTACAGTTCCTCCGACTTCTTCTTGTTCCAGCGGCTCAGCACATCAACTTTATTCATCGTCAGTCCACCCTATTCTTCAGCGTTCCGATACCCGAAATGCTGATTTCCACAACGTCACCTTTTTTAACAGTCTCGGCGGTTTGAAGCCCATTCCGACTCCCTGAGGCGTACCTGTCGCAAGCACGTCACCTGGATTGAGTGTCATCCCCTGGGATATAACGGAAATCTGTGAAGCTATGCTGTGCATCATGAGTTTGGTACTGGCCTGCTGACGCACCTCACCGTTGACTTTAGTCATCACTTCTATGTCTTGAGGATCTTCAACCTCGTCCTTTGTCACCACATATGGCCCGACCGGACAGAAGGTATCCAACCCCTTGCCGAGAAACCACTGCTGATGCTTCCTCTGCAAGTCTCTCGCTGTCACATCATTGATGATCGTATACCCGAAGACATACTCCAATGCCTCTTCCGGTGTCACACCTCTGCACGGCCTGCCGATGACGACACCCAGTTCGCCTTCATAATCCACTTCCGAGGTCGTTTCCTCATGCAGGTCGATACCGTCTTCCGGTCCGATAATGCTGGATACCGCCTTGGTGAAAAAAATCGGATTCGCTTTAGCCGCATCCACCTGTTCACTGGTACCGTCAAATTCCAGTATATGGTCATAATAATTCTTTCCTATACACACGACGTTCTTGGTCGGCTGAACCGGTGTCTCCAATCTGACCGCATCCACATCCAATTCAACCTCCGTTTCACCGGACGTTTTCAACATCTCTATCATCTTTGAGAAACTCTCAGCACCAAAAAGCGCTTCATTCGTCCTGATTGTCCCCTCTTCAACTTCATAGATTCCATAGCCAGTTTTGCCTTTTGATGTATAACGAATAATCTTCATAAGTCCTCCTTTAAGCAAATCATTTGTATCTGTAATCCAGATGCGGTTTCCCTCATGCGAAACCGGATAAATCCAGTATATCAGCTTTGTCAGATTAATCAATACAGTTTCTCTCTTTCCAATATTTTGCTATGCCATTTTCCGAAAAAAACTCTCCATAAAACCATGTTTCCATTGACATTTTCCCCCACCTACTGTACAATATGGTTAAAAATATAACAATCCTAGCTCAAGGACTGTCCTCTGCGAGTCGGGATTCGATCGAACGATAACCATCTTTTTGGGTGATTGCATCAACCAACGAGTGAGTTTATTTTTTGCGCCTGTTTTCAGGCCATTCTCTCTCGACGCGTCTGTCCACTCCCCCAAATCGCATATATGTTTATGGCCACGCTTCGCCTCTGGCGGAGTGTCAAGGACCCTGAAAAGGAAAGCAGGAAATATGTATAGAACTGAACAGGACCAACTCGGACAACTGAATATCGACACCTCTGCACTGTATGGGATTCACAGCCTCAGGTCCGAACACAACTTCGGTCTTGACGGGCGCAGAACGGATAATTCCCTGATCAAAGCCATGATTACCATCAAGAAGGCCTGCGCCATCAGCAACCGTACGGCGAAGCTGATGGATGCCGATACAAGTCAGGCCATCATCGAGGCCTGTGATGAACTGTTGAGCAACTTCACCGAATACAACACCGCATTCATCACCCACCCCTATCAGGGCGGTGCGGGAACAAGCACGAACATGAACGTCAACGAAGTCATTGCCAATGTAGCCCTGACTCTAAAGGGCCATCAGCCGGGTGACTATCACATCATCCATCCTTTGAACCATGTGAACATGTCTCAATCGACGAACGATGTGTACCCCAGTGCTTTGAAGGTAGCAGCCATTTACAAAGTACGGGACCTGGCTGATGCATTGGCCTCCTTACAGGAATCCCTTCAGATCAAGGAAAACGAATTTGCAGATATACTGAAACTCGGAAGAACACAGCTGATGGACGCGCTGCCTGTCACTTTGGGCCAGGAATTCGGCGCCTACGCAAGAGCCATCAGCCGCGACCGCTGGCGCATCTATAAAGTGGAAGAAAGGCTGAGGGAAATCAACCTCGGCGGAACAGCGGTCGGCACTGGTATGAACGCCCGCTCATCTACATCTACAGTGTCACCGAGGAAATCCAGCGATTGACGGGACTCGGCATCTCACGAAGCGACCTGCTGATCGACTCCACCCAGAACATGGATGTCTTCACTGAAGTATCCGGACTGCTGAAGTGCCTGGCGACGAACCTGATCAAGATTTCCAACGACCTGCGCCTGATGGCCTCCGGTCCGACCGGCGGCTTCAACGAGATACGCCTCGAGCCTATGCAGGCAGGCTCCTCCATCATGCCAGGCAAGGTCAATCCGGTCATCCCCGAAATGGTCAATCAGATCGCTTTCAGGGTCATCGGCGCGGATACGACAATCACGATGGCAGCCAGCAGCGGCCAACTGGAGCTCAATCCATATACACCGCTCATTGCTGACGAGCTCCTACAGAGCCTTGACATCCTGACAAAGGGTGTTGAAATATTCAACCACTCCTGCATCAGAACCCTGAAGGCCAACAAGGACCGTTGCAACAGCCTGGCGGTCTCCTCTTATTCTCTTGCAGCAGCCTTCATCGATGCCTTGGGATATGACAAGGCTTCAGAACTGGCAAAGAAGGCATTTGCCGAGGGCAAGACCATCAAGGCAGCCATCCTTGAGGAAGATCTCCTGGATGAAGCCACCATTGACAGCATCCTTAGCATCCATCAACTGACACAGCCCGGCATCCCGGGCAAAAGATGATCGAATAGAGGTATCCTATGAATAAAACCCCCAGCGGCAACCGGCTGCACATAGCATTTTCGGACAAACCAACGCCGGTAAATCAAGCCTGATCAACGCCATCACCAAACAGAATATCGCACTGGTCTCCGATGTCAAAGGCACCACGACCGACCCCGTATACAAAGCCATGGAGATTCTCCCCATCGGTCCGGTAATGCTCATAGACACGGCTGGCCTCAACGACGACACCACCCTGGGACATCTTCGCAAGGAGAAAACCATGGAAGTCCTGACAAAAACCGATGTGGCACTCGTCGTCTTCGACGGCACCAAGGACCATCATCCGACGGAAAAAGACCTGATTGAAACCATCAAGAATAAAAAGGTCTCCGCCCTCGGCATTGTGAACAAATCCGACCGCATCAAGGACAAGGTCAGAGTCAAGACCATCATCGACGAGTACGAAGAAGCCTATGGCATCCCCTTTGTCGCTTCTTCAACGGTTTCCGGTGAAGGCATCGACAGCATCAAGGACATGCTGATCAAGCACACCCCCACCGACGAAGACAAGTTCAAGATTGTCGGCGATCTGATCAAACCATCGGATTTCATTGTCCTGGTCACTCCCATCGACAAGGCTGCACCGAAAGGCCGACTGATCCTTCCGCAGCAACAGACCATCAGGGATATCCTGGAAAGCGATGCTATCGCCATCGTCACCAAGGAACATGAACTGAAGGAGACCCTTTTCAATCTGGGCAAGAAACCTGCGATGGTCGTCACCGATTCCCAGGCTTTTCTCAAAGTCTCCGCCGATACGCCGAAGGACATACCGCTCACCTCTTTTTCCATCCTGTTCGCTCGCCACAAAGGCGACCTGACCAGTCTTGTGGAAGGAGCCGCTGCCATCAACCGCCTGAAAGACGGCGACAGGATACTGATTGCAGAAGGCTGCACTCACCACCGCCAATCCGATGACATCGGAACCGTCAAGATTCCCCGCTGGATCAGACAGGCGACCGGCAAGGATCTGACCTTCGACCACACTGCAGGCATCAGTTTCAAGGATTCCCTTGAAGGCTACAGCCTGGTCATCCACTGCGGCGGCTGCATGCTGAACAAACGCGCCATGAACCACCGCATCGAAAGCGCCAAAGAGGAGGCTGTCCCGATTGTCAACTATGGCGTCTGCATCGCATACGTCCATGGCATTCTGGACAGGGCACTGGAACCCTTCCCGTTGGCGAAACTCATCTGGGAACAATCGAAAACTGCAATCTGACTGACTTGAACAGGAGTAAACACATGGAACATAGAATCGGAGTTGTCGGCATCGTCCTTGACAAGCCGGAGAAAATCGATCTCGTGAATCATATACTGACCGAAAACAGCCCGATCATCTCCGGGCGCATGGGCATCCCCCATATCAACGGCCGCGACGTCAACGTCATCTCCCTGGTCGTCGACGGTACCAACGATGAGATTGGAAGCCTTGCCGGGAAACTGGGCAAGATTGATGGCGTCAGCGTCAAGACCGCCATTTCCAAGAAGAGCTTTCCACCGAATAAATAGAACAGTCATCACAACACACCCCTGAATCTCCCCTGACCTTGCATGGATACAATAGGGAGCATCAAGAAAGAATATGAGGATACCAAATGAACAGAAGCGATAGAAGAATCGACAGAAGCGAAAAATTCATCAACGAAGACTATATCAACGAGCTGCTGGCAGTTACGACCGAACCCACGACAGACGAGATCCGCTCCATCATCAGCAAATCCCTGGATAAGGATATGCTGAGCGTCGACGAAGTGGCCACCTTGCTGCGTGTCAAGGACGAGGACGACCTACAGCTGATCTTCGATGCGGCAAAAGAAATCAAGAAAAACATCTACGGCAACCGAATCGTCATGTTCGCTCCCCTATACGCTTCCAACTACTGCGTGAACGGCTGCACCTACTGCGGATTCAAGTGCAAGAACAAGATGGAGCGCAAGATCCTGACCGATGATGAGCTCCGTGAAGAAGCCAGAGCCCTGGTTGAAATGGGACATAAGCGTATCGCCCTTGAAGCCGGTGAAGATGACAAGCACTGTCCGATCGAGTATATCGTCCATGCCATGGATGTCCTGTACAAGACCAAGGTCGACAACGGCGCTCTCAGAAGAATCAATGTGAACGTTGCAGCAACGACGGTCGAAAACTACAGACGCCTCAAAGAGGCTGAAATCGGTACCTATATTCTTTTCCAGGAGACCTATCACGAAGAGTCCTACAAGAAGTTCCATCCGACAGGACCGAAATCCGATTACCTGTACCACCTCACCGCCATGGACAGAGCTATGGAAGGCGGCATCGACGACGTCGGCGTCGGAGCCCTTTTCGGTCTGTATGACTATCGATTCGAAGTGCTGGCCCTGATGATGCACAGAGACCATCTGGAGGAAAAATACGGTGTCGGCCCGCATACCATGAGCGTTCCCCGTATCAAGAGAGCCATGGATGTCTCACTGGACGAATTCCCTCACGCAGTCAGCGACGAGGACTTCAAGAAACTCGTCGCCATCATCCGTGTAGCCGTTCCATATACCGGCATCATTCTCTCAACTCGGGAAGAGACCGAGTTCAGGGAAGAGGTCATCAACCTCGGCGTCTCACAGATCAGCGCAGGTTCGAAGACCGATGTCGGCGGATACCATGAAGACGTCTTTGAGGAAAGCCAGTTCGAAATCGGCGACCACAGACCGCAAAGCGAGATCATCAAATCCCTCCTTCAGAAAGGTTATCTTCCAAGTTACTGCACCGCATGCTACCGTGCCGGAAGAACCGGAGACCGCTTCATGCAGGTAGCCAAGAACGGCACCATCCAAAACCTCTGTCATCCGAACGCCATGATGACACTGAAGGAATACCTTGAAGACTACTGTAACGATGACCTGAAAGCCCTCGGAAACCAAGTCATCGAAGCCAACATCAAAAAAATTCCGAGCGACAAGATGCGGGCGAATACTGTTGATCGGCTGAAGAAGATTGAGGCTGGTGAAAGGGACCTTTTCTTTTAAATTCGTCGCTGGTCAGTAATTATCGGTATGGAATAGAATAGGAGTCTTTGTGAGGTTTTTATAAGACAGTCGAAAACGGTGGCATATCCGACATTGGGCGTGCGGGGCACAGATGGTTTCGGGACTAAAATCAGGGATTTCATCCCAGACTTTAGCTCCCAAAACCATCAGATGACCCGAGTGCCCATTTTGTCGGACATGCCACCGTTTTCTTCTACCTTGGTTCAACCACAAAGACGTATGTTTACCAGAAACCGCATAATTGCTGGCTGCTCCTCAACTGTTGGGATTGGCCGCTTCTGCAGGTTGATCAAGCTAGCCGGCTAATGAAGCAAACTGTTAAGCGAGGATGATGGCGACAGGTGCCGAAGTTTACAGGTGTTGACGGAGGACTTTTGGACAACATCTTATTGTAACTTGGTCAGAATTTTGCGGTTCCACGTCTCGTTCAGTGGTTTTGCGGTAAGCAAAACCTTCCCTGACACGCTCAAATCCTGCACGCCGCTCGGCGCATCAAGCATTGCTGTACATGCAAGGCAAGGTTTTTTGAGCGTAGTGGAACCGTGAAATTGTGGCCTAGTTACAGTTAGATGCTTATCCTCTGTCCAATGTCAATTCCTGAAAACTTCTGCACCGTCCCATCACCCGAGCGCCCCACTTCTTGCTGCACCTTCACTCTCTTTCGAGCGGAAAAGTCATACAATGCGGCCCCCCACCTGCTTTAAGAATCTCCGAGCAGTCCAGTTCATAAACCACAAAGCCCAACTCCCTCAACTGCCTGTTGACATCCACATTGTTTTCAGGAAATCACCTTCCTATTTCCCAGCGCCTGAAGATTGCAGTAATGCTTGAACACATCTTCCTCTCTCACCTTGATCAGGTCAAATCCTTCAGATTTAAGATAACCTTTGAATCCGTCAGGCAAACCATCATAATAGGTGACTGCCGTCTTATGTCCGACGATGTTGAAGATCATATCCAAATGCAGGTATTCCGGGTTCGACCGGACACGGATAATCCTGTAACCATATAGCTTCAGCTGTTTCTCGATATTGTCGATACCGGTTTCATCCGTTCGTTGAAGAATACCGATGGCCAGTGTCTTCTCATCCATCTGCCAGAAATCCCCGCCTTCGAGGATGCCTTCCGAACAGACTGCGATAACAGGTATTCCCATTTTATCAAGCTTTGCGGCACACCTTTTGGTTTCTTCCTCCCGGATCTTCTCCTTGAAACGTCCGAGGACATATCCTTCACTGAGATTAAAACCAACGTCCCTGGAGAACACCTGACTCGTCAGATACTTGACCGGTTCCATCAGTTCCACCTCGATACTGTTATTCCTGTACATGCGAATGAGTTCATCATGTTCATCCATCGCTTTTTTCAGATCGATCACCACTCCGGCATCGATCCAGTCAGAGGCAATCTTATTGATGGGTTTTAGCTGCAGATATTTAGGCGGGCACAGCAATACACGTTTCAAGATTCCTGTTGAAGATTCCACATAACCTGTATTCATCTTATCCCTCCTTCGCACGGTGGGGGATGATATCTACATACCTTATGCATCCTTCTTTTTATCATCCCGTCTTACAACTTTAAAGTTGAAAAAAGGAAATGAAACAATGTCCATTTCCTTGATAATACACCATATTTACGCAACAACGAATCCACCGGTCATTGCTTCGGTTCTTACTTTAATTGTAGAATTTCCTACCGTTTTTGTCAATATTTTTCAATGCATGCAGCACTTACGACACCCATCGGATCTTATCTTCCATCAAGCATATCGATAAGCGAACTGGCTGTTGTAAAGGTCCGCATAGAACCCATCCTCCTCAAGCAGTTCCTCATGGCTGCCTGTCTCGATGATATCGCCGTGGTTCATCACCAGAATCAAGTCCGAATCTTTGATGGTGGACAGCCTGTGGGCGATGACAAAACTTGTCCTCTCCTCCATCAGCGTTTCCATCGCTTTTTGGATATTGACTTCTGTCCTTGTATCCACGCTGCTGGTTGCCTCATCAAGAATCAGTATTCCCGGATCCGCCAGAATAGCCCTGGCAATCGTAAGCAGCTGTCGCTGCCCCTGTGAAATGTTGCCAGCATCCTCTGTCAGCACCGTATCATATCCGTCCGGCAGGGTTCGTATGAAATGATCCGCCCTGGCCAGCTTGGCCGCATGAACGATTTCTTCGTCTGAAGCTCCCGTGCGACCGTAGGCGATGTTGTCTCTGATGGTGCCCTTGAACAGCCATGTATCCTGAAGCACCATACCGAAAATCTGTCTTAGGTCTCCACGTTTCATATCCGTCGTCTTCATGTGATCCACTACAATGTCGCCATCCCATACTTCATAAAATCTCATGAGAAGATTGACCAGGGTCGTCTTGCCGGCACCCGTAGGTCCGACGATGGCAATCTTCTGACCCGGCTTCACCTCGAAATTGATGTCCTTCATCAATCTGGCGTCTTCCTTGTAGCCGAAGGCGATATGATTGAAAGCCACATGTCCTTCAACCTTGTCCGGTTTGCCCGATTCCTTGGGATCTGCCAGCTCTTCGACTTCATCGAGGATTTCAAACACCCTTTCCGCTGATGCCACCGTGGACTGAATCAGATTGGCGATATTCGCCGTCTGGACGATAGGCTGTCCGAACTGACGTGAATACTGGATGAATGCCTGGACATCCCCGATGGCGATGGCTCTTCTGGTCACCATGATTCCGCCGATGACGCTGATCAGGACGTAACCGATATTATTGACGAACTGCATCATGGGCATGATGACGCCCGATATGAACATCGCCTTCCATCCTGCCTGATAGAGTTCCTCATTGTGTTTTTCAAATTGATCGATGGACTCTCCCTCCCTGCCAAATGCCTGGACAATCTTGTGTCCGGTGAACATCTCTTCCACATGGCCGTTGAGTTCTCCGAGAATCCTCTGTTGTTTGACAAAATAGGTCTGACTCTTCTTGGCGACAACTCTGGTGATCGCAATGCTCATCGGCAGCGTCACTAAGGCAATCATCGTCAGCAGCGGACTGATGGTGAGCATCATGATGATGACACCGAGTATGGATACGACTGCCATAATCAGCTGCATCACACTCTGCTGGAGCGTATTGGCGATGTTGTCAACATCATTGGTGATCCTGCTGAGAATCTCTCCATGGGTCTTCGAGTCATAGTAGCTCAGCGGCAGGCGTCCAAGCTTCACATTGATATGGTTCCGCATTTCGTAGACCGTCTTCTGTGCCACACTCGCCATGACATACTGCATGATGAAATTGAAAACAGAACTGAATACATACATGAGGCTCAACCACAGCAGTATGGTTCCGATATAACCGAAATCGATGCCTGCGCCTTCGACACCTTTGAGTTTTTCCGTGAATCCCTCGAATAATTCCGTCGTCGCCAATCCCATCACTTTGGGTCCGATGATGGTGAAAACAGTGCTGAATATGGTCAGAATGATGATGATGACCAAACTCTTCCGCCTGCTTTTCAGATACCCGAGCAAACGCTTGACCGTACCTTTGAAATCCTTGGCCTTTTCCACCGGCCGGCTCATGGCATGCCCACGACCCATCCCGCCGCCTCGACCACCAGGGCCACCAGAATCGCTTTGCATTTGTTCCTGCTTGCCTTCCGGACGCCTTTCTACATTACCCTTCATTCTTTCAGGTTCTCTATGCTTATCCATTCGCCAACTCCTCCTTTGACAACTGGGAAGCCGCTATTTCCCTGTAGACTTCTGAAGACGCCATCAGTTCCTTATGTGTTCCGACCCCTACCATCTTCCCTTGGTCAAGGACTAGAATCCTATCTGCGTTCATGACCGAGGTCACCTTCTGTGCAACCACAAGTACCGTCGCTTCACCGGTGGATTCATTCAGATTCTGTCTCAATTTGGATTCCGTCTTGTAATCGAGCGCCGAAAAGCTGTCATCGAACAGATAAATCTCCGGCTGTTTGACCAATGCTCTGGCAATGGACAGCCTTTGTTTCTGTCCGCCGGATACGTTGGTGCCGCCCTGGGAAATCACGGACTCATAACCGTCTTTCATCTCATCGATGAACTCAGCCGCCTGGGCCGCCTCGGCTGCTTTCACAATCTCATCCATGGAAGCATCCTGCTTGCCGAAACTGATATTCTCACTGACAGTTCCGCTGAAAAGCAATGCTTGCTGAGGTACCAGCCCTATTCTTTTTCTCAGGTCAGCCATGTCCATATCCCTGATGTCGACACCATTCACTCTGATTTCACCGGATGTGACATCATAAAAGCGCGGTATCAGATTGATCAACGTTGACTTTCCAGAACCCGTACCTCCGATGATCGCAGTCATCTCTCCCGGTCCGGATGTGAAGGAGATGTCCTTCACCGCAGGTTCACTGGCACCGTGCTCGTTATGGTAATAGAAACTGACATTCTTGAATTCAACTGTTCCTTTGATGTCTTTTGCCGGTACCGGATGATCCGGATTTCTGATCTCACAGTCCAACTCAAGGATCTCATTGATACGGATCGCTGAGGCCGAGGCCCTAGGTACCATGACAAAGATCATCGTCAGCATCAGTACCGAAAACATGATCAGCATTCCGTATTGAATGAAAGCCATCATGTCGCCAACTTCCATGGCCCCCATATCCACCCTGCGGGCACCGAACCATACGATAGCAACCGCCATCAGGCTGAACATCAGCATGAGAAACGGCTGCATGACTGCCATCAGCTTATTGACCCGGATTGCAGTATTCGTCAAATCAAGATTGGCATCGTCAAACCTCTTTTCTTCCGTCTCTTTCCTGTTGAAAGCCCTGATGACCCTGATACCGGTCAGCCGTTCGCGAACCACCAGATTCAACCTGTCAATCTTTTTCTGCATGGACTTGAAAAGAGGTACCGCTCTGGATGCAACCAGTCCGATTACGACACCCATGATGAGGATGACGATAAGGATGATACCTGAAAGCGGTACATCCTTCCGGAGCGCCATGACGATACCGCCGATAGCCATAAGCGGAGCCATGATTGCCATACGCAGCAGCATAGTCACCACATGCTGTACTTGCACGATATCGTTGGTCGTCCTTGTGATCAGGCTGGCCGTTCCCGTTTCGTCTATCTCATGAAGTGAATATTTTGTTATCTTAGTGAACAGTTTTGTTCTCAGCATCCTGCCGAATCCCATTCCAACCTTCGCCGACAGGTATCTGGAATAGATGGAACATGCGCCTCCAAACAGCGCAATCCCAAGCATGATGCCCCCTATTCTCAGAATATACGACGTATCGCCGCCTACAACACCTGTATCGATGATATCCGACATCAAGGTGGGAAGCATCAGGTCCGATAAGGTTCTGATGAAAGTAAATATCACCACCATGACTACAGGTCCGTTAAAATACTTCATGTATCGCAATAACTTGATCATCAAATCCCTCCCTGCTCGACTCTATCCATCAGTTTCCTGATTGCATCAAAGTGAGCTGCCATCTCGTCAACTTCCTCATCCGACAGGATATCAAACTTCAGTGCAACCTCTTCGATCATCACCTTGTAATGGTCCTTCAACACACCATCACCTTTCTCAGTGAGATTCAACAGCACCTTCCGCCGATCGTTTTCATCCCTCATCCGCTGCACATAGCCTTCCTCGATCAGATGGTCCACCAGCTTCGTCAGGTTCGGCTTGGACATGTGCATCTTATCGCTGAACGTCTTCATCGGCTGATTCCCATGACGGCTTAATATATGCAGCAACCGAATCTGTTGTCTTGTAAAAACAGATTTGGGTAGATTTCTAAAAAAGCGGTGATTGAGTGTTGGAAGAAGAGCGAATATGCTCTCGGCCAGTTCGCGTCTTGTCATGGAATCGTCCTTTCCTAAAACTATGGATGTTTTGTTCTTTTTTACAATTGTTATACTTTATAACTATTATATTTTATAACCTATATTCACAAATGTCAAGTATTGTTTGTTGGCTTTTGTGTGGTATATCAAATGAAAGAGCTTCTTTGTGGGGTGTGTATAAGACAGTTGAAAACGGTGACATATCCGACACTGGGCTTGCGGGGCACAGATGGTTTCGGGACTAAAATCAGGGATTTTATCCCAGACTTTAGATCCCAAACCCATCAGATGACCCGATTGCCCATTTTGTCGGACATGTCACCGTTTTCTACTATCTCGGCTCAACTCCAAAGACGCTGCATCAACGAGTGAAGCACAAAAGCCAACTGCTCTTTCCTGGTTGAGAAGGTTGCTTTAATGTAGTTGATACTTTGTACCTAAGTGGACTGAATTCGCTGCTCCAATGTACCAACAAGTTTGACTTGCCGGCTATTCAATGAAGCATCAACAACCGGTCATTTTAATCAGCTGATGCATTCAAGCAGCCACCAAAAGAGTGAGAAACAGTCGACAATTATGCCGCTTTCAATGAACGAACGTCTTTGCGGTTGAACCTAAGTAGTAGAAAACGGTGGCATGTCTGACTAAATGGGCACCCGGGTCACTGATTGGCTGGTGAGATGGTCCTGCTTCGCAAGAAGTAGGATTATCTTTCCGGCCAATCTGTGCCCCGCACGCCCAGTGTCTGATATGCCATCGTTTTCGACTGTCTTATGTACACCCCCACAAAGACATATATTTCATTTCCAACACTGCATAAAAGCCGACTATTAAGAACGTAAAAAAGAGCCGCCCCAAAGGACAGCTCCATTAAAAACCAATTATTACTTAGCAGCTTTTGCGGTCTCAACCAAAGCAGTGAAAGCAGCCGCATCATTAACAGCCATTTCAGCCAGCATCTTACGGTTGATGTCGATACCAGCAACCTTAAGACCGTACATGAAAGTTGAGTAGCTCATGCCGTTTGCGCGGGTTGCAGCGTTGATTCTTGCAATCCACAATTTACGGAAGTCTCTTTTCTTAAGACGACGACCTGCATATGAGTATACACCTGACTTCATTACCGCTTGCTTTGCAGTCTTGAATTGTGTACTCTTTGCGCCTCTATATCCTTTAGCTAACTTTAAAATTCGCTTATGTCTTTTCTTAGTGTGCATTGCACCTTTAACTCTTGCCATTTTTTAATTCCTCCTACGAATAATCTTATAAGTATGGTAATAACTTCTTCATTACCTTTTCATTTGATGGATCCATTACTTCTGCATGTCTAAGATTTCTCTTCGTCTTTAGGACTTTTCTTAGTTAAAATATGGCGTTTGTACGCTTTATTTCTCTTTAACTTTCCTGTACCTGTCGCTTTGAATCTCTTTGCAGCGCCGCGGTGTGTTTTCATTTTTGGCATGGTGTTTCCTCCTTCAATCTAATAAAGTTCTAAATATTATTTAGTCTTTTTTGGTGTTAGGAACATAGTCATGAATCTGCCTTCCATCTTCGGATACTTCTCGATGTCGGCAATTTCTTCCAATCCTTTTGCAAAATCCAGAAGAACTGTCCTTCCTACGTTGGTATGTGCCAACTCGCGACCTCTGAATCGAACAGAAACCTTAACTTTGTCACCTTTGGTCAAGAACTTGCTTGCATTCTTCATTTTGGTATCGATATCATGCTGCTCAATATTCGGTGAAAGCCGAACTTCTTTGAGACTGACGATGTTCTGCTTCTTCTTGGCTTCTTTTTCACGTTTTGTCTGTTCATACTTGAACTTGCCGAAATCGATAATCTTACAAACCGGCGGTTTTGCCTTAGGCGCAACCTTAACCAAGTCAAGTCCCTCTTCTCTGGCCATCTTCTGTGCTTCTCTCGCACTCAAAATCCCCAATTGTTCACCTTTTGAGCCAATAAGCCTCACTTCTTTGTCCCTTATCTGCTCGTTAATCATGTAGTCGATAGTACGACACCTCCTGATAATCCTGTTCTTCATCTATACGGAAATTCCAAATCCCATTCGGATTTTCCGACAAAACAAAATGGATAGTTTCCTATCCACTCGAAATAATAAACACATTCATCTGTACAAAGACAATTCACTAATGCTTTTTACACAATCATGTTTAGTATTTGACCCAAGCACTTGCTTGCCCTTAGGTGAGAGTGGATCTACTCTGCTTTGTTTTTACCGTATTATACTATAACATGATTTAGGCCTTACGTCAACCGAGAAGTGACATTTTTCCATAATTTACTTCTTGAGCTTGATTCCAGTATCCGTCTGCTCGGCCTTGCCGGCTTTCATCAGACGACCCAGAGCCCTCTTAAAGGCGCGTTTGCTCATATCAAGCTCCGCATTGATGTCTTCCTTCGACGACTTGTCGTTGAGCTCCAGTACACCTCCGTTTTCCTTGAGGGCTTGAAGCAGTTTGTTCTCGTCTGACTCCATCTGACCATGTCCGCCTTCCTTGAATGTCAGGTCAAGCTTGCCGTCATGCCTTACCTTCGCAATCTTGAATTCAATCACCTGACCGGTATGATACCTCTTGGTCACTTCCTTCAGCGGCAGGAGCCCCTGATACTTGTTCTCAACAGCCACGAAAAGGCCAAGGTCCCCATGCACATTATAAATGGTTCCCTTGCAATGCATGCCCTTTTCCAGATTATGTTCCAACGACAGCAGCTTACTTATCCTCATGGTGGCGCACAACCGCTCGGACTTATCCACATAAAGACCCACAAGATAGGATTCGCCCTCTTTGACAGAACCCACCTGCTCCTTGAACGGAAGAAGCAGATCCTTCATCAGTCCCCATTTCATGAATGCACCGATTTTGGTGACCTGACCGACCTTCAGCTTCTTGATTTCCCCCACTTGAACGAGAGGGGTGATGGTCGTACACACCAGCCTATCCTCAGAATCCTTGTAAACGAACACTTCCAGATGGTCACTGATGTCAACATCTTTTGGTGCGTCATTTTTAGGAAGCAGTATGCCGTCGCTGTGCAAATCCTCGAGGTCGCGAACATACAGCCCGAAATCCGTCTTCTTGATGACTTCCATCATTTGTGTTTCACCTAATCTGATCATATATCTCCTTCTCTCCGGTATTTCCTACCCATTCCAATCCATTTCCTTCATCTTTGAATCAGTTTCTCGACGGTACGCTCGATGGACTCGCCCTTGATATCAACGACCAAATCCGCGTATGTCCTGTAAAGCGGTTCACGCTCGTCATACAGTTGCTTGAGCGTCTGCCTTTCCGTCATCACGATGCCTCTGGTGGTGATATCCGAAAGCCTTCTTTCAATTTCATCGAATCCGACATGAAGATAGATGATACGCCCATGTCTCTTCAACGCTTCCATGCCCACAGGGCTGTATACGACACTGCCTCCCGTCGCAACAACGCTGTTTTCTGCCATTAATCCAATCAGCATCTCCTCTTCAAAGGTCTTGAACTTTTCGATGCCGTATGCGTTAATCATGTCCTGCAGCAGCATCTGCCTCTCTTGCTGCAAAACCAGATCCGTATCCGTAAAAGCCATATTCAGGCTTTTTGCAAGCAGAACGCCAAGGGTGCTCTTGCCGGCACCACTCATGCCAATCAATATCAGATTCTTCATTTCTCCGCCTTTACTATACTCATGTCAACTTATAGAATCTATCCTCATATCATCTCATTAATCCATACTCATACTATCTCAATTATTCTATACTCATATTATCCCATAATTTTAAGATATTATCCAGGGCTTTACCTGGTACAGTGGCTTCGCCACTCTCGCCGGGTGGCGAGAAATTTCCTTGACCGCATCATATCGGCTTCTGGATATGATTCTTAATTCGAGCAATTTCTTATAACTGAACAAAGAGTGTGTTTCACACACTCGGTTCCGCCTTCGGCGGATTGTTCCGGATGTCGACAGAAATTGACTCTTTCAGAGCAATTTCTTAGTTAGAACAAACAAGCAGCCCCAACAATAGTTGAGACTGCCTTATATCATAACAGTTATTCACATTCTTAGCAATCCATTAATCACAGATCATTTGGCAAATTTCAGACTGATGTCCATGGCCTTGACGGAATGGGTCAACGCACCGATGCTGATGACATCGACACCGGTTTCTGCAACTCCCCGAATCCTGTCCATAGTCATATTGCCGCTGGCTTCAATGGTGATGCCTTTCCCGGCTTTCCTGATCATCCCGACCGCTTCCCGTGTCATGTCATTGTCCATATTGTCAAGCATGATGATATCTGCTCCTGCGTCGATGCATGACTGAACTTCTGTCAGCGTTTCGGCTTCCACCTCGACCTTGACGGTATGGGGGATATGTTCTCTGACAAGCGTCACCGCTTCAGCGATTCCGCCTGCTCCGGAAATATGGTTATCCTTGATCATGACCGCATCACTCAGACTGTATCTGTGATTGGTGCAGCCACCGACACGTACCGCGTATTTTTCAAGGCTTCTCAGTCCAGGAGTCGTCTTTCGTGTATCGACGATGACCGTAGGCAAGTCCTTCACCAGATCGGAAAACGTCGCTGACATGGTGGCGATGCCGCTAAGCCTCTGCATCAGGTTCAGCCCAAGGCGTTCCCCTTTGAGAACACCGGCCATCGGCCCATTGACAACTCCGATCACATCACCGACCGAAACACGATCACCTTCATTCACCGAAAACTCGATTTCCACCGCCCGGTCAATCAACTCATAAATTTTAGCGAAGATCTGCGTACCGCAGATGACACCCTCTTCCTTGGCAATCAATTCACCAGTTCCTGTCATAGTGTCATCAAAGATATAATCCGATGTGATATCTCCAAAGGGCATGTCCTCTTCAAGCCAGTTCCTCAGATTTCTTTCCAGTTCAAACATGTTCAGCCCTTTCACTACACAACCTCCGCCAATGACTTTTTTCCTTATAATGGCATCCTATACTGTCTTTATTCTTCGCATCCATGATGATTTCCATCGCAACGACACACATGTTCATGACCTGATGGTACATCGTACAAACCCGGTCATGATGCCTGATCCAGTTGTAGATGGACTCAATCCTCAGATATGCTTCATCGAGACCCTCATCGGTTCTGACGATGCCGACATGGGCTGTCATGATATCCTGGATGCTCTTCATATAATCCTCAAAATGACAGTCGTTCATCATCTTGTCATCGCATACCTCCCGGTCATATTCCGCTCCGGCAATCCTGATCTTCCTCACACTGTTGATGTGCGTCCTTCTGTCATTGACCGTCCGGTTGATATGGATGGCACACCGCTTGCCGAAAACGACGCATTCCAGGAGGGAATTGCTCGCAAGCCGGTTGGCACCATGCACTCCGGTGGATGACACCTCGCCGCAGGCATAAATGCCGTCGACACTTGTCCTTCCGTACAGGTCAGCCTCTATGCCTCCTACAAAATAGTGGGCAACCGGCGCAACCGGAATCATATCCTTTTCCATATATATCCCCTGGTCCTTCAGAAATCCATAGACGGTGGGGAATCGACTCTCAAGGTAATGCTTATCATGATGGGTGATATCCAGCCAAACATGTTCGGTACCGTCTTTTCCCATTTCAGTGAAAATACTTCTGGCGACCACATCTCTCGGCGCAAGGTCTTTACGGCGGTCATACCTCTCCATAAAGGCTTCATTCTTCTCATTCCGCAGAATTCCACCTTCACCGCGCACCGCTTCCGTAATCAGGAACCTTTGGTTGATCTCCTCGCCGTAAAATGCCGTCGGATGGAACTGGACGAAACACATGTCCACCAGTTTACATCCTGCATCCTTAGCTAGCGCAATGCCGTCTCCGGTAGAAAACATCTGATTGGTCGTATTCTTATAAAGGGCACCTACGCCGCCGGTTGCAATGACAACAGCTTTTGCGCGGATGCATATGTATTCCTTATCATTGAGTACGATGACATCGAAATCACCGGATGACGAATCCTTTTCAATCTTGACTGCCATCGTCTTTTCAAAGATTTCAATGTTCCTGCGTCTGACGGTCTGATCCAGGACGGATTCCATGATGGCCTTTCCTGTCGCATCGCCATTGGCATGAAGGACACGCCTATAAGAATGCCCCCCTTCAAGGGTCGTCAGTACCATACCTTCCTCATCGGTATCGAATTCGACGCCAAGCTCAATCAGCCTGTGTATCTCACCAGGCGCCTTCTCGACCAGCATGGAAACGGCATCGACATTATTGACGAAATTTCCGGCAACCAAGGTATCCTCCATATGGTCGTCAAAAGAATCCTCCGTACTGATGCAGGACGCAATGCCCCCTTGGGCCAGCTGGGAATTGGATTTGTCGAAACGGTCCTTGGACACCACTCCCACTGACAGATCCTGATCCAAATGCAACGATGTGTATAGTCCGGCAAGACCCGAACCGACGATAAGAACATCTTTTTGTACAACCTTCACTTATATCACCTATACTCCTATGGTACGGACATGCTTTCTCCATAAAGCAAGTCCAAAAACACTGCAGTGTCAACTGACTGTCAGCTAAGTTCCAACATCTTATCCAACGGTTTTCTGGCATCCTCGATGATATGCTCATCCAGAATCATCTCTTCGGTCTCGTTCAACAGGCACTGATAGAGGTCCTCAAGAGTTATCTTCTTCATGTTCTGGCAAACGAGTCTGGACGATGCCAGAATGAAGTCCTTATCCGGATTCGCCTGTTTCAGCGGATGCATGATTCCGTCTTCCGTCACAATAATGAACTGTTTGTGATCCGAACTTGTGGCGTAGTCGAGAATCCCTTTCGTCGAGCCGATGAAGTCAGCCAGGCTCAGAACCTCTTCGCTGCATTCAGGATGCGCAAGAACAAGTGCATCCGGATATTCGTTTTTCACCTTTTCAATGGTTTCCTTTTTCATCCTGTGATGGGTGAGACAGAAACCTGGCCACAATTCGATATCCCTGTCAGGCATTTGCTTCTTGATGTATCCTCCCAGATTCTTGTCCGGCAGGAACAGGATCTTTTCGGCATCAACGGCTTCCATGATTTGAAGCGCATTTGATGAAGTCACACAGATATCTGTCAGCGCTTTCACCTTGGCTGTCGTATTCACATAGGAAACGACATACCTATCAGGATTATTCTCCTTGTATTCTTTTAAGGCCTCATCGGTTACCATGTCAGCCATCGGACAGCCCGCATCCATTCTCGGTGTCAGGATCTTCTTGTCCTTGGAAAGTATCTTCGCACTTTCAGCCATGAATCTGACTCCACATACAACAATCGTCTGCTCCGACGCTTCCGCACCCCTTTTGGCCAGGCTAGGGAATCGCCGACAAAGTCCGCCACATCCTGAATCTCAGGTATTTGGTAAAAATGTGCCAGAATCAGCGCATTTTTCTGTTCTTTCAATTCCTTGATCTTAGTGATAATATCCATGTTTCCTCCAAAATAAAAATAAGACTTACACCATTATATCAGGTGTCTTGTCACATAGAGCGAGTATATCACAGTCCCAACAAAAAAACAAGACCACTCTTGCGAATGGTCCGGTTTTAAGGTGTTTAATATGAAATGAATATTCCAGTCAATTATGCCATGAACATTGCGATATCGTCTTCGACGTTGGTGATACCTCCGATGCCGAATGTCTCGACCAGAACCTTTGCCACATTCGGAGAAAGGAACGCAGGAAGTGTCGGCCCGAGATGGATATTCTTCACACCGAGGTAGAGAAGCGCAAGCAATACGATAACAGCTTTTGCTCATACCATGCGATGTTGTATGCGATCGGCAGCTCATTGATGTCGTTCAGTTCGAACACTTCTTTCAGTTTCAGCGCGATGACCGCCAGTGAATAGGAGTCGTTGCACTGACCTGCATCAAGGACTCTCGGAATTCCACCGATATCTCCAAGCGGCAGTTTGTTGTAACGGTACTTGGCACATCCTGCAGTCAGGATAACCGTATCCTTCGGAAGCTGCTCAGCAAACTCCGTATAATAGTCCCTGTCCTTCATTCTGCCGTCACAGCCTGCCATGACGAAGAACTTCTTGATAGCGCCGGACTTGACTGCGTCGATGACCTTGTCGGCCAAAGCGAATACCTGAGCGTGTGCGAAACCGCCCACGATCTCACCGGTTTCGATTTCAGTCGGTGCCGGTAGGGTCTTGGCCAAAGCGATGATCTCAGAGAAGTCCTTCTTGCCGTTCTCATCCGCTTCGATATGCTTGGAACCCGGGTAACCGGCTGAGCCTGAAGTGAAGATTCTTGATTCAGAACCGTCTGTCGGTGGCACGATACAGTTGGTGGTAAACAGAATCGGTCCGTTGAATGTCGCGAATTCTTCTTTTTGCTTCCACCATGAATTTCCGTAGTTGCCCACCAGGTTGTCATATGCCTTGAACTTCGGATAGTAGTTGGCAGGCAGCATCTCAGAGTGGGTATAGACGTCCACGCCTGTACCTTTGGTCTGCTCGAGCAGCTGCTCGAGGTCGTTCAGGTCATGACCCGAAATCAGAATTGCAGGGTTGTTTCTGACACCGATGTTGACCGTTGAGAGCTCCGGATTACCGAACTTCTCAGTATTGGCCGCATCAAGGAGTGCCATCGCCTTCACGCCGTATTCGCCGGTCTTCAGTGTGAGCGCAACCAAATCATCCGCTGAAAGTGAATCATCCAGTGTAGCTGCCATCGCTTCATAAACGAAAGCATACAGGTCATTGTCTTCCTTGCCGCCGACAAAAGCGTGATGGGTATATGCAGCATAACCCTTGACACCATATGTAATCAATTCCCTTAGTGATCTTACATCCTCGTTTTCAGTCGCCAGAACGCCGACAGCCGCCGCTTTGGCTTCCATCGCAGCATCACTGTCCACCTTGAAAGTCGCTGCGTCAGATAAGTCTGCCTCCACGTTTGCAGCCAGTTTGTCTCTGACTTCGATGTTCTTTCTGATCTGTGCTTTGATCGCTACTGGATCGAAGTTTGCGTTCGTAATCGTCTTAAAAAGCTGTCAAGAACCATCTCATTGACTTCGCCAAGGCCAGCCACATCAAGTCCGCCTTTGACAACCACTTCTGAAATGCCCTTACGTGTAAATCAACAGGTCCTGAAGATCGGCGACCTCCGGTGTCTTACCACAGACCCCTTTCACTTCACACCCTGTTCCTTTTGCTGCTTCCTGACATTGATAGCAAAACATACTCATCGTCATTTCTCCTTTTCCTCCCGGCCTTTCATAGCCGGATCATTGTATTTTACTGAACTTTTGTAATACATTATATGATACTTATGTGTTCCTTATGTGTACCGCTGATATAATGTTACCATTTTTATCGGATTACTTCCGTAGCCTCGGCTACAAAGTGTGCCATGTTTTTCTATCATCTTAAAAGCAGGCTAAAAAAAGAGGAATTTCCATTACAAAAAAGACCTGTATCCATATCCTCATCGGATATCATACAGATCTTCCTTCATCATTCATCATATAACGGCAAGGCTTCTACCCCACATACAACAGCTGTCCGGGCAGAATGAAAGCCGTTTCTCAAGTGTATTTCGAAGGCGTCACTCCTGTCACCCTCTTGAACACGGTGCTGAAGTATGTCGGATTGTTGTATCCGACCATATCCGAGACTTCGTAACTCTTATACCCTTTCTTCAGCAATTCCTTCGCTTTGTCAATCCGAACGCTCGTCAGGTAGTCCACAAACGTCATCTTCATCTCCTGCTTGAAATTGTTGCTGAAATAGGAGATACTCATACCGACATATTTGGCGACCGCTTCAAGGCTCAGCTCCGAATCGGAGTAATTGTCTTTGATATAATCCTTGGCCTTTTCAATCTGCGCGGATTTTCCAAGAAGCAATCCGCTGATGCAGGTTGAAATGGAAAGGAGGGCATTGTGGAGTTCTTCGATCATCCCGCTGATGGTCTCCTGACTGATGACTGAAGTATAAACGCCTATCGGATCCTCAAAACATCATCGATGGATCCGCCCGAGTCTTCTAAGACCTGAAGCGCCTGTCGATAGATGCTTCCCACCATGATGTTCGTATAGATATATGAATTCTTGCCTTTGTCCCGAATTCTATCCGCGAGCTCATCGAGGCTATCCTTGATCAGGTTCTTATCCGTAAACTTGATGGAAGCCACCAGTTCCTTGTCATCGAAATCCGCATAGGATCCGGCTTCCTTCTTACGCTTCATCTTCTTGATTTCCTTCGTGTCAATGATTCGGTCCTTGCCGAGGAGAAACTTGTACTCCATCGCCTCTACTGCCGTCTTGTACGATTCAGGAAGGTCAACAAGGCGTTCCACCTGTTCTCCTATAGCTATGGTCAGGGTCTGGCCCATGACACTCTCTCCGTCATCTCTCAGCCAGCTGCATAACTCTTGAATGCGCTCCTTCATTCCAAGCCTTGATTCGGCTTTGATATAGAGTTCTATCTCGCCTTTCCTTTTGCTGAAAAGGAGAATATTCTCTTCACCTGCCAATCTCCCGTCGCTGATGTCTGACAGGAACAGATTGAATTTCTCCTTTTGATCGGACTTGTAGTCATCCACCTGAGCAACGACAATGACGTGCTGGTCATTGTCATTGACCTTGTCGTATTTCCCAAGCAACAGGATTCCATCCTCCGGCGGCACCCTCTCATATACGATATCCTTGATGATCTGACCCTTGATGACCGGTGCACTCTCACTGACCTTGTCTTTCAGGTCCGTATATTCTTCTTCCTTTTGCACCTTTTCAAGATAATCCTTTCGCAGTTTATAGACATATTCCGACAGATACTCAAGGTCAATGGGCTTGAGTATATAATCCTCCGCTCCAAGCTTCAGCGCCTGCTGCACATAATTGAATTCATCATAACCGCTGATGATGATGATATACGTATCGGGATAATCCTCCCGCACTTTTTCAACCAGTTCGAGTCCCGTCATGATCGGCATCATGATATCCGTGATGATGACATGCGGCTGCTTCTCCTTTACGATCTCAAAAGCTTCTTCACCGTCACCGGCAAGACCGACGATTTCACAGCCGATCTTATCCCAATCTATATGATCTGCAATACCTTTCCTGATGTATTGCTCGTCATCTGCTATCAATACCTTGAACATCCAGTTATCCCTCCATTATCTTTGGTATCCTGACCCGCACGACCGTACCCGATCCTTCTTCACTTTCAATCTCCAGCCCGTACTCCTGACCGAAGAAGATCTTGATCCGCTCGTTGACATTGCGAAGACCGTAACTTTCCGGATGCTCACCGGATAAGTCGTTGATTGCCAGAACCAGCTTGTTCAGCTGCTCTTCATTCATCCCAACACCTGTGTCTCTGACACTGAAAAGGATGGTATCCTCCAACTCTTCAGAGCCAATGGAAATATGCCCCATCTCCCTTTTGTTCTTCACTCCATGATAGATGGCATTTTCAACGATCGGCTGCAGGATCAGTTTCAGGGTTTTGTACTTGTACAGTTCTTCCTTGATATCCACATCATAGTCGAACTTGTCACTGTATCTCTGATTGAGAATGATCAGATAGTTGCTGATGTGCTCGACTTCATCCTCGATGCTGATGATGTCCCTGCCTCGGCTGATCCCGATTCTGTAATACTTCGTGATCGCTGTGACTATCTTGATGATTTCCTCGTATTCCTTTTCACGCGCCATCCAGATCACCGTCGCCAGCGTATTGTACAGGAAATGCGGATTGATCTGTGACTGAAGTGCCTTCAGCTCAGCTTTTCGAAGTTCCTTCTGCTCACTGTATATCGTGTCCATCAGACCATCGACTTTGTTGATCATGCGGTTGAAACTGTTGCTCAAGTCACCGATTTCATCATTTCTCTCGATGGTCATGCTGACATCCATATTCCCTTGTTCCACCTTCTTCATCAGACGCATCATCTTACCGATAGGATTGACGACACTGTTGGAAATGTTGATGGCCGCGACAAGCGCCAATACTGTAATGAAGCCCAGAGAAAGAAACATCAGGTCTCTGATCAGATCGATATCCTCAGTCAGTCCGCTGATTGGGAGCGACGCGACAACTTTCCAGGAATTCAGCGGCAATGTCTTATACACGATGATGGACTTGTCATCCCCAACTGTCGTATATGAATTCACCCCGAATTCGTTCGTTTCGAATTGACTGCCTTTTTCAAAGTCCAGGTGCTCGGATATCAGGGACCTGTCAGGATGAGATATGACATTGTTATCCTGATCCAAAATATAGATGATGCCTTCGGTTCCGATTTCCCTGTTGATCATTGCCGTCAGCATGGATTCCTCGATATCGACAATCACCGCTCCGACATTGTTTCCTGTGGCCTTGTCCTTGATGGGAAATCCCAGTGATATCATCGATTTTCCTGAGGTTTCAGTCGCAAAGGATTCGTAGTGGGTTCCGAACCAGACAGCGTCATCTGTTTCCATAATCCTTTCGTACCATTCGGTTTCGCGTAAGTCCTCATCACGAACGGTCGTATAATTGGACTTATACTTGCCTCCATTCTTGGCGACAAGATAAATCCCGAAAAGATTCCTATTATATGTGGCAATATAATTAAGCCTGCTGTCGATGGCCAGATCAGCTGAAAATCTCGTCGGCAAATCATCACTCAGCGGCTTTCGCAAATTTTCCTGAATATAGGGTTCTTCCGAAATGATTGTGGAAACATTGTAAGAATCATAAAGCATATCCTCGATTTCCGAGGATATGCGATTGATAATCTGATTGCTGAACTTGACGGCATTCTTCTCTGCACTGTCGATGGCTACGAAATAAAGTAGGATTCCCGCCATAAAAATCGGAATGATGACGAACAGGGAAAAATACAGTTGAAGCCGTCTGCGCAATGTCAGTCTTAAGTTTTTGTTTATCTTCATCATGATCTTCACTTCCTGTATTCTCAGTCAACTCCATTATACAATCCTTTGACCTAACAAGCAATTCATATTAGAGAGAATGAGTTCCAACTCACATCAACCGACCTGAGTCTTGATATCATACCTGCGGAAACTCTCCTCGAAGGCTTCCATTTCCTCGATTTCCGGTTCAATGAATGTCTTGATATGCATCTTTTCACCAGGGATAAGTTCTTGTCTACTCCCAGTGTATGGTATGGCAGCAGTTCCACCCCGACAAGGCGTTCGAAATCCGACAGGAACGCTGCCGTACGGTCCATGTTCTCGTCCGTGTCATTCACTGATGGTATGACCGGTATGCGGACGATGATGTCCACATCTTCATCCGCCAGCCTTTTCGCATTCTCCAGGATTTCATGGTTGAACCTGCCGGTGCTTTCAAAATGCTTATCATGGTCCATCACCTTCATATCCAGCAAAATCAGATCCACATAGGGCAGCACTTCTTCCAACACGCTCCAGTCCACATGGGCAGCCGTATCTAGGGTATTGTGGATGCCCATGTCTTTGGTCCTTCGAAAGATTTCCTTGACGAAATCCTTTTGAAGCAGAGGCTCGCCGCCTGAAATGGTCAGGCCACCCCCGGAGTTCTCATAATACTCTCTGTCCTTAGCTATGGTTTCTACGACTTCCTCCACATCCATATACTCACCGGCCAGTTCAATCGCATCGGACATGCATGCATCGACACAGGCTCCGCATTTCACACAGTGTTTCCTGTCGAACTCGAGCTTGCTGTCATCTCCCGTACTGATGACGCTATGAGGACAGGCTTCGATGCACGCACCACATCCGATGCAAAGCTGGTCAAAGTGCTGCAGTTCCTGATGCACATTGATGGATTCGGGATTATGACACCACTGACACCGCAGATTGCAGCCTTTCAGGAACACCGTTGTCCGGATTCCAGGTCCGTCGTTGATGGAAAATCGCTGTATGTTAAAAACCAATCCTTTCATTCGGCTACCTCCTGCGCAATCATGATTACATCTGAATCTGAACAGTATCGGTCAGATCTTCCCAGACCAGGTCATTGGCACCGGTTGCATTCTTGAATACGATCAGACAGTCCGTATTGTCACCGGTAGGATAGGGGATGAAATGGCGCACACCGGTATTCAGGATGACACCCTTTCCTTTTTCAAGATAGAAGGCTTTGATCTCATCCTCTGCCATCTCTCCTTCCGGAGCCACAACAACGACAACGCCTTCACCGTTCATCGGCACGACGAGTTCAGGTGTCTCCGTATGGTGTTCCATCTTTGTCAGCACCATATCCCTTTTTTGGCTTCCAAAATATTCACACTGACACAGTCCATGCCGTCAAATGCCGCCAGCTTGTCCCACCAGCCAAAAGCCTCATCGCCTGCATCCTCTTTCAAATACTCTTTGCTGATCACTCTTCCGAACTGTTTGAAGTTATCTTCTGTCACTGTTGCTGCTTTGATTGTTCTTGCCATTTTATTTCCTCCGTTCATACTTGATTCGTATGCTTCTTATCACACTTGATTCCTATGCTTCCTCTTAGATTGTTATTGTCTATCACGAATTATGTCTATACTGAATTATGTCTGCCTTAATGATAACTGTTTGACAGGAGCAACGACTGTCTGTCACGAATGCCGTAACCAGCATGACTGTCTCAGCATCATACAGGCGCCGGCACCGCTGCAAGCTCAGCCATTCTCTTATATATCGGGTCCATGGTATTAATCATATCCTTATACAGTTCCGCATAGTTCTTGTAATATGCGTGTCTTTCCATATTCGGCTCGATACGGTTTCTCGTATTCACAAACCGCTTTGCCGTTTCATTCAGGTCGTCGAACAGCCCCACACCGTATCCGGCAATGATGGCCGATCCCAGTACGCCGACTTCTTCCCTGTCCAGCTGGACATAAGGAATTCCCAAAACGTCCGCCTTGATCTGGTTGAACATCGGGCTCTTCGATCCGCCCCCGATGACTCTGACTTCCTTGAACTCCACCTCCGGAAACAGGCCTTTTTCGATCTGCAGGTAGCTGTAATATTCATAGGCGATGGCTTCCATGATGGATTTATAGAAATGCTTTCTCTCATGACCCCAGCTGTAGCCGGACCAGGTACCGCGGATCTCACTGTTATACGGATAATTTCTTCCTCCGAGGTGAGGAACGAACAGCAGACCATCAGATCCCGGCGGAAGGTCTTCCGCCTCATCATTCAATGTGTTGTACATATTTCCGAGTTCATCGTCTGACGGCTGAACCATGCCATCCCTGAACCATCTGAGGCACAAACCACCGCCACCGATAAACGCATGGGGGAAGAAAAGGCCTTCTGATGCCGCTTTCGGGAAGATCAAGGTCTTGTTCTCCACATCAGGCCTGAATTCATCGACGCAGCAGGCAAATACAGCCGCGGTCCCCGCAACATCGACAACAAGTCCCGGTTCCACAAGCCCCGCACCAAGGAAGCCCGCAGCCTGGTCGCCTGCACCGGCCACGATCTTGATTGAAGCAGCCAACCCGCATTCTTCTGCCACTTCCTCAGTCAAGCTGCCGATGACTTTCCAAGGGGCTACGATTTCTGGCAGCTTGTCCATGGATACATCCAGTTGGTCACACAGTTCCTTGGACCACTCCACGGTTTTGGAATCATAAAGACCGGAAAAATGCAGATACGTATAATCGATGAAAGCTTCAGATCCGCGAAGTCCCGCCATTCTACCCGACACATAGGCAGCCGGCTGAATGAACTTCTTGATTCTGTCGTAGGTCTCAGGCTCCTCGTTTTTCCACCACAGGATCTTGGCGCAGTGAGCAACGGTTGATGGCAGTCCTGAAAGCTCGAGTACCTGGTCCTCACAGGTTTCCCTGATGTGCTCCACATATTTCTTGCAGCGGTTGTCAAGCCATGAATCATAACGTGTCACCGGTTCGAAATTGTCATCGATGCCAAGGATTCCCGCCATCTGGCCATCCACACAGATCGCTGCAACCTCTTCAGGATCGACACCTGTGTCCGTGATGATCTCCTTGATGGTTTCACATGACAGAGCGTAGAATTCTTCCGGATCCTGTTCAACCCAACCCGGCTTCGGATAATGCAGTGTGGATTCCCTGTATGACTGACCGAGCATGTTGCCTTCCGTGTCAAATATCGCAGATTTTGTTCCCGTTGTCCCAATGTCGATTCCGATCAAATACTTCATTTTCGCTTCTCCTTAATCATTAATATTATTGTAAACTTGCATTCTATATTCCCATTAATTCAAAATCCATTCTAGCCGATGTCAACATCGAAATGTTCACATCGGCTTTTAATGACACGATATTCCTTATACTTTATCCGGTTTGTCCGGCTTTCTTTGACATCGTTATCTTGGATTGGATGACAACAACGACCAGCAGGAGCGCACCCATCAGGACGTTTTGCCACCAGGTGTTGATGTTCCCTTGCATGTTGAACATGTTCGTCAGCATGCCGATGATCAACACACCGAAGAATGTACCGCTGAACTTGCCGACACCTCCTGTCAGCAATGTTCCTCCAATGACAACGGAAGCGATGACGGTCATTTCCCATCCTTCACCTGCAACCGGCTGTCCGGCACCCAGGCGGGATGTCAGGATGATACCTGCCATGGCTGACAGGAAACCGTTGATTGCATATGCGATAATCTTGATTCTGTCAACGTCAAGCCCCATCATCTTCGAAGCCTCTTCATTTCCGCCGACCGCATAGACATGTCTTCCCACTTTCGTGTTCTTGGAAACCACGACCGCTATAGCGACAACAGCCAGAAGAATGATGACCGGTATCGGGATCCTGAAAAAGTAGCCTCTGGCAATCTTCGTGAATATTTCCAGTTCCTTATTGACTCTCAACGTGTTTTCATGGGTAGCTATGTACCCCAGTCCTCTTACTCCCATCATCATGGCCAACGTGGCTATGAATGGTGCCACTTTCATTTTCGCAACGACCAGACCATTGATGAAGCCGATGACCAGACCGGCAAGCAGCGGAACGAGTATGGCGAGAAAAAGGCTCACATTGCTGAAGTACGCTGCCAGTATTCCGGCAAAGGCAACCGTCGATCCGACAGAGAGGTCAATCCCTCCTATCAGGATGACAAATGTCATACCCACTGCGATCAATCCGATCATGCTGACCTGTCTCATGACATTGCTGATGTTCAGCACGGTCAGAAACCTTTCATACCTGACGGAAGCGATGACAAAAAGAATGATGAACGTAATGAAAGCGCTGTGTTCATTGAATGATTTTTTTATGTTCCTGAGATTGATTCTTCCTAGTATATTCTCCACTTGTATGTCCTCCCCTACTTCTTACGCTCACGCTGTACATACAGAGCGACAATGATGATGACGGATTTTACGACCAATGAATATGCGTATGGAATATCATTCATATTGACACTGACTGTAATGATCTGCATGACCAGTGCTCCGATCATGGTTCCGATGATTTTCGCACGTCCACCTTCCATGCATGTACCGCCGACTGCAACGGCCGCAATGGCATCCAATTCGATCAGACGACCGATGGCATTGGCATCTGCCGCTGAAAGACGCGCGGTTTCCATGATACCGGCAAATCCTGCAAGGGAAGCACTGATGGTATAGATGAGCAGCGTCGTGGCGACGGTGTTGATACCTGAAAGCCTTGAAGCTTTCAGATTGTCACCCATGGACTGCACGTATTGACCGAAAGTCATCCGCTTCATGACAAATCCGATGACGACAACGGCTACGGCTATGATCACCACCTGAATCGGAAGCACACCACCAAACCTGTGAAGGCCGAGATAGGAGAACTTCGGTTCCGTGAAGTTGAGCAGCTGTGCGTTATTGATAACCTGGGCAATTCCCCTTCCGGCTATCATGAAGGTCATGGTGACGATGATCGGCTGTATTTGATAACGGACGATCAACAGACCGATGACGACTCCAAAGACAGCTGTGACTGCCATACCGCCGATGACGGCAGTAAGCACACCATAAGGCAACAGTTTTGCAGAGACGATAGCCGACAGTGCCATCATCGACCCGACCGAAATATCGATACCGCCCGAGGATATGACAATGGTCATTCCAAGTGCCACCAGCATGATGGTGGAAACCTGAACCAGAATATTGTTCACGGTTGTCACTTTCGCAAAGTTCGGTGTAATGACACAGTTGATGGCGACAAGCAGCAGCAACACTGTCAGCGCACCGTACTTTCTGGCAAATTCACTGAAGTTGTGATTCACCGATTTATCTTTTATCTTCAAATCATTGATTTCTACTCCGGTTTGTGACGACATTTATAAATCCTCCTTCTGTTAGCTGACCTTCTCAAAAGAGTGATGCCCGGAGGCAATGGCACTCATGATGTTCTGTTCTGATATCTCTTCAGCTTCAAGTTCCTTCACTTTCTTACCATCCACGATAACCGCAACCCGGTCGCATCCACGCACCAATTCTTCCATCTCTGATGAGATCATCAGGACACTGATGCCTTCATTGGACAGTTCCTGAATCAACGCTTCGATTTCAGATTTCGCGCCGACGTCGATACCTCTGGTCGGTTCATCCAGTATGACAAGTTTAGGATTCATGCACAGCCATCTCGCCAACAGCACTTTCTGCTGGTTCCCTCCGCTCAGATTTCTGATCAGCTGCTCGGGATTCGGTGTCTTGATGCCGAATCGCTCGATATACGTATCGACTATGTCATTCACTTCTTTCCTTGAAATGACTCCAAACTTGCTGATTCTCGGAAGAATGGCGAGCGCCATATTCTCCCTGACTGACATATGAGGGATGATACCTTCAACCTTCCTGTCTTCCGAGCAGAACGCCAGTCCTTTGCCAATGGCGTCTTTCGGCAGGCTGAATTTCACTTTTTCACCATCTATTTCAATTTCCCCTTGATCAATGCTGTCCGCACCGAAAATGGCCTTTCCGATCTCTGTCCTGCCGGATCCCAACAATCCCGCAAGACCGACCACTTCGCCTTTTCTAATCTTCAGGTCAATACCTTTCAGTTTCACACCACTATATACGTTCTTCACTTCACATAGCACATCATTGTTCTTCTTCGAATCCGAATAATCCTTCTTGTAGTTTACAATCGATCCTGCATCCCTGCCGATCATCATGGAGATCAGCTGCAGTTTATCGATATCCGATGTATTCAACTCGCCTACCAAAGTCCCGTCTTTCAGCACGGTCGCTTTGTCGCATATTTCAAAGATCTCATCCAGTCTGTGACTGACAAAGACGACGCCGATGTTCTTGTCTTTGAGTTTGTTGATGACTCTAAATAGAACCTTCACTTCTTTTTCATCCAAGGATGATGTCGGTTCGTCCATGACGACCAGTTTTGCGTTGATGGAAATCGCTCTGGCGATGGCCACCATCTGCTGTACCGCTGTACTCTGTTCTGACAGCAGTTCCTTCACATTGACTTCGATGCCCATATCCTTCAGAATCCGGTCCGACTGCTTTTCGACTTCCTTCCAGTCAATCATGCCGTTTTCTTCTTGGGCTCCCTGCCAAGAAATACATTCTCGCAGACACTCAGGCAGGGAACAAGGTTCAATTCCTGATAAATCGTACTGATACCGCAATGTTGCGCTTGCAAAGCAGTCGTAGGATTGATGCTCTTTCCGTCAAAAGTGATTTCACCCGTGTCTCTCTGATAGATGCCTGTCAGCACTTTGATCAAAGTGGACTTTCCGGCTCCGTTTTCACCCATCAGTGCATGAACCTCACCGGCTTTGACCGTAAAATCCACTCCCTTCAGCGCTTTTACGCCAGGAAAGGTTTTTACAATGTCCCTCATTTCCAGTAAATTATAACCTTGCATTTTGCAACCTCCTAAACCTCTATATGTAATGAGAGAGGTATGATTGCCTCTCTCATTGCATCTTTATGATTGAATCTTAATTGAATCTTTTCAGTATGCTGTACTAAAATGCGTAATCAAGAAACTCTTCAGCATTGTTGACGTCGAAGAATTTATCCGGATTTGTGATCTTCACCGGTACTTCCTCGCCAGCCTCAAGCATATTGATGACTTCAAATGCCTTTGGTCCGAAGCCAGGATTACATTCAACCGTCGCACCCATCTCACCTGCAATAATCGCTTTCAAAGCATCCTTGGATCCGTCTATGGAAACTACGATGACGTCCTCACCAGGTTTCATACCTGCTGCTTTAAGCGCCTGGATCGCTCCGATTGCCATTTCATCGTTATGTGCATATACCGCATTGATCTCTTCACCTTTTGCCTGAATGATGTTCTCCATAACCTTCTGTCCGTTGGCTCTAGCAAAGTCACCTGTTTGAGAAGCGATAATGTTCATGTCAGAGTAAGTATCGATGACCTGCATGAAACCATCTTGACGGTCTTTTGCCACTGATGAACCTGTCGTACCGGTCAACTCGACGATATTGGCCTTGCCATCCATGACCTCTGCCAACCATTCACCTGCACGCTGTCCTTCTTCGATGAAGTTGGATGCAATCAGTGTCACATAGTCAACACCCGGTTCACCTGCAGCTTCCCTGTCGATCAGGATGACAGGAATACCCGCTTCTTTTGCAGATTGAAGCGCCGGTGCCAAACCTTCATATTCTCTAGGCGCCAAAAGGATATAGTCAACACCTTGAGCGATGATATCTTCAACGTCACTGACCTGCTTGGAAGTCTGACCCTGGGCATCTGTGTACACAAGCTCCATACCCTGTTTCTTCGCTTCCTCTTTGATACTGTTTGTCTCAGCGATTCTCCATGGGTTATTGTTCTCCATTTGAGAGAAACCGACTCTTACGACCTTCTCTTCTTCTGCCGCACCATTGCTGCTGTCGTCCTTGGCCGTATCCGACTTCGCCGTATCCGCTTTGCAGGAGCCTCTTCTTTTGAACATGCGCTGAAAACAAGTGCCATCGTCATTACTACTGCTACAAGTGTCATTACTTTCTTGATACTTTTCATTTTAACCCTCCAAAACAATGATTAATGATAGATTAATGTTATCTGCTACAACTATAGGATACCTTTTCATTCAATGGATTTGAATGAACTATTCAACTTTATTCTTTAACTATTTAACTCAACTTTTCGACTATTCTACTGGTACAGAAAATGATAGGTAAACGGTGTACTAATACCCGTTACGCTTCTTGATCTCAGTCGTGTAGGCATCCGTAGCTAATATGACTCTGTAGATGATCTCAGGCGTCACCATGAACGGCTCGGCATGGGCGATACCGCCTTCCATCGCAGCACGCTCGGCAACCGCATGATCTTCTCCTCAGTCGGAATCACATTCAGATCAGCGAGTGTCGTAGGAAGTCCTACGCTAAGGCAAAAATCGATGACTTCATCGATCTCATCCTTCGGTCTGTTCTCAAGGACCAGCTGGCAAATGGTTCCAAAGGCGACCTTCTCGCCATGATAATAATTATGGGCTTCCTCAAGGACTGTCAAGCCTTCGTTGACGGCATGTCCCGCAGCACATCCGGTGTTCTCGAATCCGACACCGCTAAGCAATGTATTGGCCTCCACCACGTTCTCGAACGCAACGGTGGAAACACCCATCTCTGCAGCTTTCTTTGCAGCCAGACCATCTTCAATCAATGTATCATAGCACACCTTGGAGATTGCCAGGGCGGCTTTTGTCCTCCTGTAACCACTACCGACATAGTTGGCCGTATCGGACTCAGCATTGGCCCTGCACTCGAAATATGTCGATAACGCATCACCCATACCGGATACAAGGTATCTTACCGGAGCAGACAGGATGATATCCGTATCCACAAGTACGATATCAGGATTGGTGCGGTGGAAAATACAGTGGGTCTGCTCGCCCTCAGGCGTATAGATCACGGACAATGCGCTTGTCGGCGCATCCGTTGAAGCCGCTGTCGGAGCACTAATGACAGGAAGGTTCATCTCTGCCGCTACCGCTTTGGCGGTATCTACCGTCTTGCCTCCGCCGATACCCACGATGATGTCGGGCGTCTGTGCCTCCGCGTTCTTCTTGACCCTTTCTATCTCTTCCAAAGTGAGTTCACCTGTGAACTTGTCAAAGGACACTTCCGATTCCGAATCAGCGTAAACCTTGTCGATCATCTCGTTGATCTTGTCGAACAGGTCCTTATCAATCAGCACGAAGACCTTCGATCCATACTGTGAGGTGTATTCTTCCAGTTTCTTGAATTCCCCCGGACCCTGGATGTATTTGCCGGGGCCGCCATAAGCTCTTGTTGTTGTCTGTACGTGTGGCATAATGTTTCCTCCTTAAGCATGATGTTCAGCTATAGCTTCTGTCGTTCTTATATACACATCATACACCTGTGCAGCATCATTATGAATCAACTATCCTATTCAGATATTTAACTATTCTCTTCTATCGTTTTCACTTCTTGCAATCAGCTCATCCTGGGCTTTCTTGCCCATCTGTACGAAATAGGCGCTGTAACCGGTCACCCTGACACACAGGTCAGGATAACGATCAGGATGCTCTTGGGCGTTCAGCAATTCTTCTCTGCTGACAACGTTCACCTGCACCTGCAGGCCGCCGTCCCTCATGAAGGTCTTGACGGCTGCAGCAAAGGCTTCAAGCCCCTTCTCACCTTGTACCGCCGACGGATGGAGCTTGACATTCAAAGGCCCGCCGGTGATCCTGTCAAAGGGGATCTTGGATAGTGAATTGAACAGCGCAGTCAATCCTTCCTTATCCATACCGACCGTCGGTGACTGGTTCTCACTGATCATCTCACCGGCCGAACGTCCGTCGGGTGTCGCTCCGACTCCCTCACCCGCTCCTGTAAAGTCCCTGTCAGTGGACAGCGTAGGGTAGAAGGAATACAGGTAATCATCGGAATTCACCCGTTGTACCTCATCACAGAAATATTGACCACTTTGCTTGCCATTGCATCCACCCATTCGATGTCATTACCGAACTTCGGCATCTTCTTGAGCAGTCGCATCTTCAATAGCTCATTTCCTTCGAAATTGCTGTTCAGTATCCCAACCAGCTCACTCAGTTTATATTCCCCTTTTCTGAATACCAGTTCTTCAATGGCTGCCAGCGCATCCACCACCGAGGCCACTCCGCCTCCCTGGATCAGTATCTTGTGGTATTTCGTACCGCCGTTATTCCAGGTGACAGCATGATCGACGGTACCTTCAAGGAAACAGTCCTCTATTCTCAAACATCCCGCATTATGGACACGTTCAGTCTCCAGGTCTTCTTCGAATCCTTTGCGGTATCCTTCAATCAGGTGACGCAACTGAAGCCGGTAGATATCCAGGAACTCATCCATATCCCTGATATCATCCACATCTTTCGTTTCCACACCGTAGTATGGTCCCGTCATAATACCGATCATCCTGTCTTCAAGACTTCCCTGAACCTCCTTCGTGTTTACTCTGCCTGCATCTGCCTGCATCGGGTAATCACCTGAGTTCAAGGCCAATTCAACAGGACGCAGCATATTGAACCACATCTGCCTCAGTCCGCCTTCCTTGCCGGGGATATTGGGGTCGTTGCATCCGTAGAAACCGTAATCCATGACATCCTCATCCTCCACCCCATAGGACTTCAGCGCAGGTATCATCGTCTCATCATTGTAGATGACGACGGTCGCATTGTCTCTGACGGCATCGCATACCTTCAGCCAGAAGTCTTTCTCCATGCCGTTGTAATACCTGACGACGATATAAGGGTTTCTCAACTTGAGCCTGTGTGCCGCCTCAATGAAAAGGTAGGACAGTCGGTTCACACCGGGCTTGCCGTCTTTGGTCTTACCGGCAAGGATGATGTAGTTCGGATCGTCGTAGGCGACCTCGATCGTGTAGCTGGTCATCTCTGTCTCCTGCGACATATGGTCAGTGGGAGCATGATATCATTGTTCTTATTGTAGAATTCAATGATCAGTTCGAGGGCGTCCTCTTCAGTCAGTATACCGGCTGCGATATCCTTCTCATAATAAGGATACAGGTACTGGTCCATTCTGCTGAAATTGAAGACACCGCATCCGGTCACTTTCTGCAGTGGCAATATGACGAGCCACATCAGCTGCAAGGCTTCCTGCAGGGTTCTCGCCGGATGTTCACTGATATGCATGCAGCTTTCGCTGATTGCGATGAGTTCGTTCTTCCTTGAAGGATCATTACATTCGTCCGCTTCGTTCTTCGCTTCTTTCGCATACCGTTTGATATAGCTGCTAAGCGCGTCGTAGCAGACCATCGTTCCATGGATGAAATCCGATTTGTTCCTGTCATTCTTGACCTCCCGGTCGTTAAGCTTCTCCGCGGCCCTGTCACGGAAAGCTTTCAGCCCGTCGGTTACGATGGCATCCCACTGCAATGCAAGATGTCCGAAGGAATAGAACCACGGAGGTCTTCTCTTCAGCCATCCATAGGAATAGAACCAGAGAATGTCCTTCTGGATGCTCTCAAGGTCCTTGTCCCACCAATCCGACGACATCTGCTCGACAAATGCCTTCTGCTTGTCACTGGGTATGATTTCCCTGACGGAACCGATGATCTTTTCACCCGGCTCGATGAAAACGGAGATATTGTTAAGGGTATATTCCAATGTCTTTCCATATCTGACGGCATAGGGAAGATGCTCATACATCTTCTCACTTTCCATCAGGCATTCGACTCTTTCATAGAACGTCTCCCTGTAATCCTTTTTGAACCAATTATCGATTGATTCCTGAATTCTTTGAGGTATCATTTGCTTCCTCCTTCAAAATGAGCTTTAATCATAACATGTTTTTCATACATCCAATTATTCTATGTTACAATCATAACCTCATGAATGACAAAACAGAATCAACTATCTTGTAATAAACTTTAACTTTTTACTTCCATGACATTGCACATCAAGTCTTTGTAATTCGGAAAACAGGCAGTCGAAGCTTTGCAATAAGCTTGACTGCCTGTTTTTGGGCTTTATTCATAATTGATGGACTACATTGAATCCGTTATACCAATGTGGCCTTTTCCATTTCAGCGACCAACCAGATGGAGATATTGGAAAGCTCTTCGTCTTTCACTTTTCTTCCGTTGATGGCCACGAATACTTTTTCCGATTCCGTATGTCCTGTTAACAGCACCGGCTTCACCTGGAAGAAATGCTCCAGTTCAAGACTATGAATTGCATCGTTGATGTCTTCAATCATCTTCGAAGCCCCTTTTCCATAACAGCTTTCACAGATACACACTTCGATGACACTGGTCTTCCAAGCCGATTCATCCGGCTGGCTGTAGAACGGAGGCGTATTTGCTCTCCTGTCGGTATATTTCGTATGGAACAGACGGTGGGCTGTAGGGTTGTTCGCCTCACCGATGAATCTATCATAGAGCTTGACGATATCCGGATTGTCCTGGCTGTTTCTCACTTCACTGACTTTATCGATATCGATCAGAATCCGGTGACGGTCATGAATCTCACCATAGGTTTCGGCACCGGATGTCCTGCACCGGATACGCATCCGCCCGGACATGCCATGACTTCAACCAGATCAAACTCCGTTCGGCCTGTATTCATAAATTCCTGAATGATCGGCTGTGCATTCTTCAAACCGTTGACGACGGCTATACGCACATCCCTGTCACCCACTTTGACGGTTGCCATCTTGATGCCTTCCATACCTCTGACCACTTCATATTCGATCGTAGGCATGGCCGGGGTTATTTCCTTGGCGCAAGCCATTCTGAGCGTCGCTTCCGCAACACCTCCGGTCATACCGAACAGAACGCCCGCTCCGGATACCCGCTTGTACGGCTTATCGAATTCCATCTGCGGTACATTGTTCCTGTTCCATCCCATGGATTCCGCCATATCAATCAGTTCCGTCGTCGAGAGGACCTCATCCACGTCTCTGATGCCCTCCGCATTGAATTCCTCACGTTTCGCCTCGCTTTTCTTGGCAAGACACGGTACTACGGAAACGACAAACAGGTCTTCACTGCCGATGGAACTGTCCATGTAACTCGGTAAATGCTCCTTCACCAGGGATCCCATCATCTGCTGTGGTGACTTGCAGGAGGACAGGAAAGGGATCATCTCCGGATAGGATTTCTCCACATGGCTGACCCATCCGGGACAGCAGGATGTCAAGTGGGGCAACGCTCCGCGCTCCACTCTTTCCAAGAACTCCGTCGTCTCCTCGATGATGGTCAGGTCTGCTGCGAAGGTGAAGTCATAGACCTTGTCAAATCCGACCTTCTTCAGAAGGCCTGCGATGAACGGTGTTGCTTCCTCCGGTTTCAAGTCAAAATGCTGCGCGATGACGGACCTGACTGCCGGAGCCACAAAAGCGACCGAGACTTCGTGAGCATCCATACCTCTATATACCTTATCGGTCACCCGCTTGTAATCCAGGGCACCGCAAGGACAAGCAATCACACATTGACCGCAGCTGACACACTCCGACTCAGACAGTGGTCTTCCGTCTTTGGTACCCACTCCGAGCTTACCCTGCTTGAAATGGAAGTCGAGGGCATCAACGCCCTGAATCTCCTTACAGGTGGAGATGCATTTGCCGCATGAGATACATTTATTGGTATCACGGATGATCAGAAGATGGTCGTCCGTAATCGGATATCGTTTTTCAGCCTTGCTTGCGCTCCTGTCGGTGACGCCGAGGTCAGTGGCTTCATCCCTGAGCATGCAGCCGTGCCGTTCGTTGCAGCCGCAGGACAGACAGCGGTCCGCCTCTGCCTTTGCTTCCCCGACGGACATGACCGCTGCCGCTTCGGCAAAAGGATCGTCCATATCGATTTCCTCGATGATGCTGCCACGGTTTCTGGAAAGCTTCGCCAAGTTGCTGAACTCGTATCTCGGAACGTCTTCAAGGCTGCCCCGACTGCTCGTGAATGTCTTCACCGGTTTTCTGACATAGCCTTTCATCAGGTAATCATCCATAAGGTCAGCCGCCTGTCTGCCTGCCGCCACCGCCTGGATGACAGTCGCCGGTCCGGTGACACAGTCGCCGCCGGCAAAGACTTTCTCTTCCGAGGTCATCATGGAATCCTCTGAGACTTCGACGTCTCCCCACTTGTTCAGCTTGACCGGCATATCGTTCCACAGGTAGCTGGTATCCGTCTTCTGACCGACTGCCAGCAGTACGGACGTCGCATCGACGGTGAAGTTGGATCCTTCTATCTGACGGACACCGCATCTTCCGCTTCGGTCAGGTTCACGGAGTTCCATCTCGACACATTCGACGGAGCATACCCTATTCTCATCATCCCCTTCAAACCTGACAGGTGATGTAAGGAACTTGAACTCGACACCTTCATGAAGCGCTTCTTCGATTTCATCCAGTTCAGCCGGCATCTCTGCACGTGTCCTACGATAGAGCAGTGTCACCTTTTCAGAACCGAGTCTGAGCGCTGTCCTTGCACAGTCGATGGCCGTGTTGCCGCCGCCGATGACCACCGCATGACTGCCAAGCTTCACTTTCTTGCCTTTTGCAATCCGCTCCAGGAAGTTGATGCCCTTCCAGACACCGGAGATGTTCTCACCGTCAAGGCCCATGGACGTTGCCTGCCATGAACCGACCGACAGATAGACCGCATCGAAGTCACTCTTCAGTTCGGATAGTTTCAGTTCCATGCCCAGCGCCTTCTTGTTCCGGTACTTGACGCCAAGGTCTTCGATGTTCTTCAGTTCCCTGTCGAGGACTTCCTGGGGCAGGCGATAATCCGGGATTCCATAGCGCATCATGCCTCCCATCTTCTCCTGCTTGTCGAAGACGGTAACCTCATGCCCTTTCAGTCTCCCGTAGAACGCCGCCGATAATCCTGCCGGGCCTCCACCGACGACCGCGATCCGCTTGCCGGTACCCTCCCTTTTATCAAAATCGGCTGTGATGTCTTCTGCAATGGCATAGTCCGACACCGCTCTTTTGACACCGTTGATATTGACGGCTTCATCGACAAGATTTCTTCTGCACTCGGATTCACAGGAATGCGGACAGACCCTTCCGCATACCGAAGGGAACGGATTCTTTTCCATGATCGTCCGAAGGGCCGCCAGCCAGTTGCCGTTGGATGCATGGGACAGGTAGCTCTGGATATCGATACCTGCCGGACAGGTGCTCTGACATGGAGCCACACAGTCCGCGTTATGGTCTTCCAGCAACTGTTCCATTCGGACTTTCCTGTAATCCTGAAGTTCCTCACTGTTTGTTGTGATAACCATGCCTTCTTCGACAACCGTTGCACAGGAACGCACAACCCTGTCTTCATTTTCCAGTTTAACCACACACAAGCCACAAGTCTTGTTCGGGTCATTCAACCTCACATCGTGACACAGATGGGGAATCTCAACACCTTCCTTCAGAAGGGCATCCAGGATAGTCATCCCCGCCGGTGCCTGATAGGTCTTCTGATCAGCTGTATAATTAATCATTGTCTAATCTCCTTATTCATAAAATGGGTAGAGCATGACACTCTACCCATCTATCACATGATGATTGTTGTTTATAATCCTGTCGTCAACTGCCAGTATATCACTTTCTCATCTCCATTGCAATCTTCTCACAGGCGGCAAGCCTGTCTCCGGTGATGTCCACATCGAACACTTCAGCGATCACCTGTGTCCAGCCGTGGATGAAATAGATCCATCCGTCTTCCACTTGAAGATTCTTGTCTTTCGCCTGGTCCTCTGCTTGATACATGAAGATGAGATTTCCTCTGTAGTTCAGTTCCCATACGATGCAGTTGTCCGGATAAACAGCATTCTCGCTCAGTGGTGAACCGGGTCTGTCCTTGCCAAGACCTGTTGCGTTGATGACCATGGAGTAAGGCTTCAGCTCACTGAGAATCGCATCATTGTCTTCTGCTGTCGGTCCCAACTTATATTCGAACTTCACTGTATCATGGATACCCTTAAGCTTCTCTTCAGCTGCAGTCAGTCTTGGCTGGCTGCGGTTGCCGATGATGATCTTTGAAGGCACATCGTCGCCGAACTTCTCCTGGGTCAGGTGTGAACTGATGGCAAGAGCACTTCCGCCTGCACCCATGATGAACACTTCACCGTTGTTCTCTTTCCAGAAACCGTCCTTGATGAACGCTTCCATCGTCAAGCCGCTGGAGATAGGGTCTTTGGCATGTCCTCTGAGTTGGCCGTCACGCTTGGAGATACAGGACAGCTCACGGAAACGGATCGCATGCGGATCAAGATAATCGAACAGGTCGTGTGCCGCTTCATAAAGGTCCAGCTTGTGGGTAGTCACCAAAGCTCCCAATGACAGTTCGTCGTTCTTGATGAAATTCACCACATCTATATAATCCTGGTCATCCGCATGGATTTCGATATCGATGCCCTTGATGACTGCATCATCAAGACCCAATGCTTCTTTTGCCCAACGCGGGAATACTTTCATGATGGATGACTGACCTGTTGTTACACCGATAAAATAAAATGTAGGCTGTGTCGCTTTACCTGGTAATTG